>Ga0209395_1001227_pt1 | contig 36471 bp, 28 predicted proteins | sample GOMGulsemesocosm_3_FD_184635 | JGI IMG/M metagenome (GOLD analysis project Ga0209395, IMG submission 184635) | Methane-oxidizing microbial communities from mesocosms in the Gulf of Mexico - GOM9D Gulf of Mexico (SPAdes) (version 2) | ecosystem: Environmental > Aquatic > Marine > Cold seeps...
GTACCTAATGTTTGGACTAAAAGTTTAAAAAATGGTTTAAATCTTTACGGTGCTAAAAACTCAGAAGTGCCATTAGTGCAACTGACAATTAATATCGATGGTGGCATGTTATTCGATGATATAAACAAAGTTGGAGTAGCAAATTTAACCGCAGAGCTCATGAACAAGGGAACAGCAAACAAAACACCTAAACAGCTTGAAGAGGCAATTAATAAATTAGGCGCAAGCATTTATATATATGCAACACAAAATGCCATTAAAGTTTCAGCCAGTACTCTTGCAAGAAACTATCAAGCGACCATAGATTTAGTCACTGAAATGCTATTAGAGCCACGTTGGGATGAAACAGAGTTTAACCTCAGTAAACAAGGTATAGTTAGTCAAATTAAGCAGCAGCAGACTAACCCTGGTCAATTAGCTAATAATCAAATGAATAAACTCATTTATGGTGAACAGCATATTTTATCGAATAACTTATTAGGCAGTTCGAACTCTGTTGATGCCATAACAATGGCTGATTTACGTAAATTTTATAAAACAAAGTTGTCGCCAAGTTTAGCTAATGTTCATATTGTCGGTGATGTAGACGAAAAAGCCGTGATTAATTCTTTCGCGAACTTAGAAAGTAAATGGCTAAAAACATCAGCAAAACTTCCGGCCGTTGCCATAGCTAAGATGCCTAATCAAGCCCAAGTCTACTTCTATGATGTTCCTAATGCTAAGCAATCACAGTTGCGTATCGGTTACCCAACTATTAATGCAAAGCATAAAGATTACTACAGTGCCCAAGTGATGAATTATATTTTGGGTGGTGGTAGTTTCGCTTCAAAACTTACCCAAGAATTACGTGAAGGCAAAGGTTATACCTATGGCGTTCGTTCTAGTTTCAGTGGTGATAATGTCAGTGGTGAATTTTTAATTAGTAGTGGTGTGCGCAGTAATGTAACACTTGAAGCTATAGCATTAATTAAAACACTGGTTGAACAATATCAAACTGACTTCAATGCGAAAGACTTAGCAACAACGCAAAGTTATTACCTAAAAAGTAATGCAAGAAAATTTGAAACGTTCAATGCGAAACTCGCTATATTACAAGATATGAGCAAGTACAACCTACCGGCAAATTATGTGTTACAACGCGCAAAATTAGTAGAAGGTTTAACATTAGACTCTGTCAAATCTTTAGCTGAAGAGTACCTACGTCCTGAGAATATGATTTACTTAGTCGTTGGTGACGCAGAAACACAATTACCACGCTTAAAAGCGCTTGGATTAGGTGAACCGGTACTTTTAAATAACAACGGATAACTTTATAAACTCACCTACAGTTATATTTCATATAGCTGTAGGTGAGCTGCTATTATATTTTTCAAGACTCGTTAATAAACTCGAGTAACTGTGGCGCTTCAAGCGGCCGACTATACCAATAACCTTGAATTTCATCACACTGTTGTGATTTTAAAAATTCAACATGAACTTCTTCTTCGACACCTTCAGCAATTAAGGATAAACCTAAGCTTTTTCCTAATTCAATTATTGTTTTGACGATAACCCTATCTTCTTCGTTGTTGTGACAATCACGAATAAAAGACTGATCAATTTTAAGCTTGTCGATAGGTAAACGTTTTAAGTAAGACAATGATGAGTACCCTGTTCCAAAATCATCAATTGATAAACTAATGCCAAGCGATTTTAACTCATGTAAAACCTCTAGTGTCGCGGTTTCATTATGCATGAACACCCCTTCAGTTATTTCTAACTCTAAGTTTTGAGGCAATAAACCAGATCGTTCAAGCGCTTGATGTACAGTAGCGGAAAAGCTCGGATGAGAGAATTGACGCGGTGATACATTAACAGCAACGACGATATCGTTATAACCAGTATCAACTATCTTCTTAGCAAAAACACATGCTTGGTTTAAGATCCATTGCCCTATAGGTACGATCAACCCAGATCTTTCTGCTAAAGGTATGAAATCAACCGGCGAAATAATCTCGTCACCGTGCTTCCAACGTACCAGTGTTTCAATACCAGTGATTTCTTTAGTTATTAAGTGTAATTGAGGCTGATAAACTAAAAAAAGTTCGTCTTTCTCAAGAACATGACGCAACTTGTCGATCAAGTTAGCGCCATGTTCAATTTTGTGGGCGTAACTTTCCTTGAACATTGAAAAGTGTTGGTGCTCATCTGCCTCAGCTTCAGCTAATGCTGCATGTGCATGTTTAAGTAAGCTGGCACGTTCAATAGAATGATCTGGTGATAAACAAAAACCAAAATCAAGCTCAATAAAAAACTCGCCATAACATGTGACAATAGAGCGCTGAGCTATTTGTAAAATACTATAGGTTAAATTTTCTAAGGAAATTTCATTAATTTGATGGCGTGAAATCAATGCAAACTGGCTGTCATTCAGTTGATATAAGATAACCCCTAGTTCTAACTGTTCTTTTACATTCTTTGCTAAAGTGGTAACAAGTAATGAAGTTGCTTCGACACCTACCGAGCTAATTAATTGGTTAAAATCCCTTACTGCAAAAACACCTAATGAGAAAGTTTCTTTATTAGTAATACTAAGATCAATATCATCGTTTAGCTTATATTGATTAGGCAAATTAGTCAGCGGTTGGTAAAAAGCTAAGTGCTTAACTTTCTGTTCAGCTTTTTTTTGTACTGTAATATCCATTATATGAATATCGTAAGCATCGAGTTCTTTTAACCAATGGATGCTTACTTGTAAGATTCTCTCACCTAATGCTTGTTCTAAAGTCAGTGTACTCTCATGACACTCCGTTAAGCGTTGTCTTATTTCCAGAAAATTGCTCGGCAGTAATTTTTCAGTTTCTTCTTTACTTATCCTCTGGCTCAGTAGTAATTTATCACAGGCGGGATTAGAGAAAACGAGTTCTCCTAGATTGTTAACACTAAGAATTGGATTTGGGTTACGATGTGTAAACAGTGCTAAACGAGTATTTTTAGCGTTTGTAAGAATATACTGTCTGATATACCAAGCAATTAGTCCTGCTAACATAACAATAGCAATACCATAAAAAGTAACAATATTATGGGTAAAATCCATTTGTGTTAAGGTCGCGTGATGCGCTTCATCAACAGCTTGTTTAGTGATTTTTTCTACCTTTAATAAGGCTGGTAAAAGTTCTCGTCTGACAGTAGAGATTTCTGCGAGCAATGCCCGTAAATCATTCCAGTATTCATCACCGTAGTAGTCGCTTTCCATAACCTGGTGAAATTTTTCAGCGAGTCTGTTTATTTCAGCTTGCTTGGCAACAATAATCTCATCTTCATCACTCAAGTAAGCTTGCTCATGCAAAATTTGACTATGTTCGTTAAATTTCACCTGAATCTCTTTATGTACTTGCTCAAAAACATCACCGTTTTGCGAGCGATAATACTCATAAATATTACGTTCCTGTTCACTTAGATCTGCAATTAACTGATTTACACTCGTTAAGATTGGAATGCGCTGCTCAACGAGTTCAGCTGCATTTTCTTTCACTTTTTGTGACGAGGAATAAACAAGTACAGCTAAAGAAAGGCCAAGAATCAGTGCCAAACTGGCTACTAAGGAAGCACGAAATAAATAAGGTTTAACAATACTATTCATAAATATTCTCAATAGCTCTTTGTTCAGGAGACAGGTTAACCACAAAAAAAGATTACAAGCGAAGTGTAAATGAATTAAGCATAGCTTTTATTGAGCAATAAAAAAGGCCTGCATAGCAGGCCTTAGTATTATGAGTTAAGAATCAGTTATTAAACTGTTCCTTTTTCCATTTGGTTAAGTTCGATTGACTTAAACAATGCAGTAAAATTGCCTTCACCAAAGCCGCTATCATCAACTCTTTGAATCATTTCGATAAAGATAGGGCCAAAAATGTTTTTAGTAAAAATTTGTAATAAATACGAATTTTCTTTTTGGCTATCAACAAGAATTTGATGATCTTTAATACGCTGATGATCTTCTTTCACCCAAGGGATACGATCAAATACGTCATCATAGTATTCAGGAACGATGTTTAGCGTATCAATAATGTTTTTGTCTAGCTTGTCTAAAGAGCCAACTAAATCATCACTAATAAAAGCTAAATGCTGAACACCTGGACCATTGTATTCATCTAAGTACTCATCAATTTGATTATTTTTCTTACCTTTACCTTCATTAATAGGCAAACAGAAAGTGCCGCAAGGTGATGCTAACGCATAAGAAATTAATGCCGTTTTTTCGCCTTTGATGTCGAAGTAACGAACATCGGTAAAACCAAAGATATCTTTATAGAAATTAGCCCAATGCTCCATTGTTCCTTGGTGAACATTGTTAGTTAAATGGTCAACACGTAAAAAGCCTTTGTCTTCATTAATGACTGGTTCAGCAAGTGCTTCAAAGTCATCTTCATAGATAGAACCAGGATTAACCGTTGAGTCGGCAAATTTATCAATAAAGTAAATTAAGCTATCACCGATACCAAAAATAGCAGGGTATGGTAATTTGTTCTCTTCGTTAGCTGCTGATTTAGCACCACGTTTAACTGCTTCTTCAAAAGCAAAGTCAGCATTATCTACACGCCAGCCCATTGAGCAAATGGCAGGTCCATGACTTTTAGCAAACTCTTTTGAAAAACCCGCTTTTTCATTATTTAATAAAAAGTGAATATCGTTTTGGTTGAAGTATTCAATATCTCGGCCTTTAAATGTTTTAGTTTTTGAAAAACCAAAACCATAAAATGCGTTTTCCATGAAGTCTGAATCTGGCGTTGCATATTCAGTGAACTCGATACCACGAAGATTAAGTGGGTTTTTTACGTCAGTCATATTTATCTCTCTTACAGAATCAATGGATGCATTATCGCTAGGTTTAATAAGAAGAGAAAGCTTGAGAGGAATCTAGTGCCTGCCCCTATCGTAAATGAAAATGTACGTGGATACTGATGGGAATGTATTCGACTGGAGGGCAGACCGTACAGTGCTTACAGAACGACTGTTCAATTATGTTTACATAGCTATATATTCAGTAAATACATTATCACCGTAGGCAAATTTTAGGCATAAAAAAAGGCACGATATACGTGCCTTTTGATGAATATTTTTATTGCTTAGCTTGGACGGTTTGAACGCTCTTGACGCTTACGAGGACGATCAGATGTCGGAGTTGATTCAACTGTCTTCTCATTAGAAACAGTAATAGCTAATGTTTGACGACGTATTTGAACACGCTTTAATTGTTCAAATGACTTTTCAGGCATACCTTTTGGTAATTGAACATAAGTATGTTTGTCATGTAAATTAATAGCACCAATATAACTGCTGTCTAATGAAATTTCATTAGCGATAGCGCCAACGATGTCACCAGGACGTGCACCATGTTCTTTACCAACTTCTAGGCGGTATGTTTGCCAATCAACGTCTGTACGGTTAACTTTCACTTTACGCGGAGCACGTTCACCGCCACGCTCATTGCGACCACCACGACTTTCGTTACGACCACCACGTTCATTTCTGCCACCACGGTCATTACGACTATCGCTACGCTCGCGAGTTTCACGGCGTGGTTTTGGATCTTCTTTTGGCTGTAATGGCTGGTTTAATTGCTTGTTGAATAATAAAGCTGCTGCTAAATCGGTTATTGAAAGCTCAGACTCGTTCGCCATAGCTTCAACAATTTCACGCATATTTGTTAAGTCTTTATCTGCAACAACAGTTGCCATTTCAACACGTGTACGTTCAATACGCTTTTTACCAATTTCTTCAATATTTGGTAATTCATAAGTCTTGATAACACCAGAAGTCAAACGCTCATAATGACGTAAAGAGTACATTTCACGTGGACGTACAAAAGCAATTGACATACCTTCACGACCAGCACGACCTGTACGGCCTATACGGTGAACATATGCTTCGTTATCGCCAGGTAAATCATAGTTAACAACTAATGAGATACGAGGAATATCTAGACCACGAGCAACAACATCAGTCGCGACTAAGATAGATGACTTACCCGATTTCATTTGTTCAATACAACGTTCACGCTGTGCTTGGTTCAAATCACCATTCAAGGCTAATGCTGGGTAACCAGCACGTTCTAGTTGTTCAGCAACTTCTACTGTGTCGCTACGTGTACGTACAAATACTATCATCGCATCATAATCAACGATTTCAGCTATACGTTCTAAAGCAGTAATTTTACGAATGCCGCTTACTTTCCAAGCAAATTGAGAAATATTTGCTTTGGCTTGTTTAACTGCAGCAATCTTAATATGTTCAGGATCTTTTAAGAAACGATTTGCAATTTTACGAATTGCTGGTGGCATAGTCGCAGAGAACAACGCCATTTGTGTAGTTTCTGGTAAATGATCAAGTATCCATTGAATATCTTCTAAGAAGCCCATGTTAAGCATTTCATCAGCTTCATCAAGCACACAAAAAGATAAGTTGCCTAATTTAAGACTTTTACGTCGTAAATGGTCCATTAAACGACCTGGAGTACCAACAACTACTTGTGCTCCACGTTCTAATTGTTGAAATTGTGGCTGGTATGATTGACCACCGTACAAAGTAGCAACACGTAATCCTTTCATGTTTTTACCAAAGCTTTCAATCGCTTCTGCAACTTGCATCGCTAATTCACGTGTCGGAGCTAAAACCATCAATTGTGGTTTTTTCAATGATAAATCAATTTTAGCTAGAGCTGGCAAACCAAACGCTGCAGTTTTACCTGTACCCGTTTGCGCTTCACCTAATACATCTTTACCTGCCAATAATGGGGGAATAGTTCTAGCTTGAATATCAGTTGAATTTTCAAAACCGATAGATTTAACAGCAGATAATAAAGCTTCAGGCAAGCCTAAAGAGTCAAAGCTCACAGGAGCATCGTTAGAAGTAGTCATAAATTTTGTCTTCTCTTATGGCGGAATAGGTTAAAAGTAACCAAGTCATCCCGCATATATATACGAGGAAACCACCAGGAAGACTTAAGGCACGTTCGTTGAAGAACATAGGGCTAATTTTGATACAATCAGCTAAGAAGTCTATTGGGCGGAAAACCCCACTCATTTCGTATTAGGTTGATAATACCAGTACCTTCAAAATATAAAGTACCTGCATAACACCCTTGACGAGGCGCGCATTATACAGCTATTGATCAATGATTCAAGTAATATATCGATAAATCGTACAAAAAACACTCAAAAGAGTATTTATTCTAATTATTAGTCCAAGCTCCAATTATAGAACTTGAACTTATTTCATATGATAAATAATTACTTATACTGCTTAGCTGTCAATTTCAAAGCCACCTTTCACGTTATTCACCTTCAAACCACCTGAACCACTGTCGATAATTTTCAAACCACCAGCATCTTCAACATTAATATCTCCAGAGCCATCATCAATAATAATGGTACCCTTCACATTTCGTACGGTTAAGTCACCTGAACCGTCTTCAATATTAGCATCGCCACTAATTCCTCTTGCATAAATACTTCCAGAGCCATCATCGATAGATAAGTTTCCATCGATTTCAGTAAGCGTTATCTTTCCTGAGCCATCTTTGATACTCACATTCCCGATTATATCGTTTAGTTTAATCTCACCGGAGCCATCATCAATATCTACTGAGCCAATGATATCTGAAACATCAATACTTCCAGAGCCATCATTTATTTCAAGCATCATACGGGTTGGAATAGTCACCACAAGGTCAATACGTGGTGATTTTCCGCCCCACGAGCTCGATTTGTTATTTTTGGCGATAAGAAAAGCAGTTGAGCCTGAGTCTGACAATTCAAATTCATAATTTTCACTCGAACTTGAATGGGTATAAATATCAGCCGTTACACTAATTTCATTTGCATGCTCTGAGCCTTTTACAGTCAAGCTACCTGCCCCCGTTTCAATATCAAGCTTTTTCAATGAACTGGCAGAGAGCGTTAGCTCTTTCTGTTGATGAAAATTGGCACTTGATGGAGAAGCAACGACAATACAGCCACTTAGCATTGACATGGTTGCAAGGGCTAATGAAATTTGGCTAAGAGGACGAGTGAGTAATTGACGTGTAAACATAAGATATTCCCTATTATTTTAGTGTTATTTATAAATTATTTTATAAATAACACTCAATTATCACGCCAGTTATTTTTAACAACAAATTCAAAGAGTTAACATCAAGTGATTTTATCTCATCTTCAAATAAATAATAACTTAGTAATAATGACGATAAAATGGTGTGTTTCTCAACAACAAAAAATTATCGATAAATAAACTGACTGACCAAATCAGGGAAGATGCCGAATACAAGGCTACTGATTAAAAGAGTAAGCATAAATAATTGCTTACCTGTTGTGACTACATAAACACGAGTTCCAACGGGTTCCTGAATTTCGAGCGTTTTTTCATCTTTAAATAAAGTAAATATTAACGGTAAATAATAAGCTAACCCAATACCACTACCTATCACTAGACCTGAGATTAACCACCAAGATTCAAATATAACCGCTTGATTCAATAAATAGAATTTTCCAACAAATCCCATTGTTAGTGGAATCCCCGCTAATGCTAATATTGAAAAAACAACTAAAGTCGCCGCTAATCTGTTTTTCCAAAACATACCATGCCAGTCATTTATATCAATACTTCTATCGCCACTCATATCACCTTTGTTTTTCTCAGATATTAATAACACGGTAAAAATAGCTATATTAGCTAATAGATAAGCTGACAAATAAAACAATGCTCCTTGCCATGCAAACTCAGTGTTTTGCATTGAAGATACTGTTAAAACAATGAGTAGATAGCCAAAATGAGCAATAGATGAATATGCCATTAATCGTTTTATATTTTGTTGTTTAAGGGCTAAAACATTACCAACAAGCATCGAAAGTATCGCGACTAAAGTAATAATTTCAATGAAACTTTCATTGTTAAAGTAATTTTGTGAAAAACAACATTTTATCAACACCGTAAACATCGCCACTTTTGAAACTGTTGCCATTAATAATGTAATAGGTGTAGGTGAGCCTTGATAAACATCAGGTGACCAAAAATGAAAGGGCGCAAGCGAGAGTTTAAAAGCTATACCTGAGAACAGTAATAAAATACCAACACTGTTAAAGACTTGTAGCGGTTGTGCACTCCAAGGCATTACATTTGAACTAACAGCAAAACTTAAATTACCTGTTTGACTATAAATAAAAGCAATACCAAGCAGCATAAAACTTGAAGCAGCAGCACTTAATATTAAATACTTAAAACCGGTTTCGACGGCGTGTTTATGTTCACGAAAATAGCCGACTAAGCCCACTAAGCTGATTGACAGTAATTCAAAACCTAAAAATAAACTCGCAAAATGGTCGCTAACCACCAATATTCCCGCCCCTAAAGCCACTAAGAGGATCAGCAGATAATATTCGTCATGTACTTCTACTTCCATTTTTAATACAGAGCGACTTAAACTTACAACGGCTAATGCTGAAAAACAGATTAGTACTAAGCTCAAGTAACTAAATCGATCTACATTCAATAGTGTCGTTATTGGAACTCCACTCCCAACGAGTAAATCACCACTGAGCAAATGAAGAGTTAGCAATAACGTAGTAAGCAAAATAAATTGTGTAAATAGAGCAATCATTTTTTGTGATCGTCGCCAAGCAATCAGCAATAAGGACAACACAATACCGAATGAAAGTAATAGAATGGGCGATAAGACGATAAACATTTCCACACTCAATATCACGCTATTTGCTATTTCAGGAGATGTACTCATAAGATAACGCCTCGAAAGTATTGTAAAACAAAATTAGGATACAAACCTAAAATAACAAGTAACATCAATAGGCTACTACTAACAATGAGTTCACGGAATGATAAGTCCTGCACAGCTTTTATTGAATGTCCTTGGAACGTTTTTTGAAATAACACCATGCCATAAATTGCCGAACCGATTAAACCAAAAGCCGCGAGTATCACCATCACAGGAAATACTTGATAAGCCCCAACTAAACTTAAGAATTCACCAACAAAATTAGCCAAACCTGGCAAGCCAAAAGCGGCAGCGGCAAAGGCAAGTCCAAAACCGCCCATGCGGGGAGCGCTTTGCCAGAAGCCGCCCATGTCACTTAAATCTCTTGAATGTATACGTTGATAAATCATGCCTGCTAATGAAAACAATGCCGCGCTACTTAAGCCATGCGCCACGATAGTAACAATAACGCCTTGGTAAGCGATTTCATTAAAACTAAATAATGCCAACATGACAAAGCCCATATGGCTAATGCTGCTATAGGCAACTAAGCGTTTAAAATCAGTTTGGGCAAATGCCATTTTTGCGCCATACAAAATACTGACAACACCAAGGGAAACGGCTATAGGAGCGAAATTATCACTCGCTTGGGGGAAAAGCTGAATAACAAAACGGATCAAACCATAGGCGCCTGTTTTCAATAATACGCCAGCCAGCAACACACTGCCTGCCGTTGGAGCTTGGGTATGGGCGTCAGGTAACCAACTATGCAAGGGTACAGAAGGTAGTTTAACTGCAAAGGCTATAAAGAACCCCAGCATGAGGTATTGCGCAACATCATTATTAAGATCTAGGCTTAACCAGTCTTGATAAAAAAAACTTAAATCGCCCACTTGTTGTTGGTGAATATACGCCATAGCAATAATCGCCACTAACATTAATAGGCTACTGACTTGGGTAAAAATAAAGAATTTTATTGCTGCAAAATAACGATTTTCATGCCCCCAAATGGCAATAATAGCGGTCATAGGGAGTAACATAACTTCCCAGAAAAAAAAGAATAAGAACATATCGACCGCGGAAAAAACACCAATAATCCCGACGAAAGTAGCCAATAAATTAAAATAATAAAAACCTGATTTTTCTTTTATTTCATCCCATGAAACTAAAATGCAAATCACCGCGAGAAAAAAAGTCAGAATAATGAGCGTGATACTTAAATGATCAAGAGCAAGTGTATAATTGATATTTAACGAATTGATCCAAGGAACTTGCGTGATCATTTGTAATGTTAAAAATCTTAACGGTGATAGATGTACCGATAAAATAAAGACTAGAGCAAAAGCAATTACGGCGACTAAAGCGACCCATCTTGCTTGAAACTTCACACCGAGAAAGGATTTATTATCGGTATACCACGCGAGGCTGCCACAAAATAACAAGCCAAAAATAACAAAAGTTAGCATCATAAAATCACCACTAAAATCAGACCAACCAGCGATAAACCGAACGTGCCAGCAAACCAGCGTAAACGTCCATTTTGACTCGCCGATAATATATCGCGCCAAATCCCCACATACCAAGCCGCTAACATAATCAGTTGATCGAACAAATCTCGACGATTCACCTGCGCAATAAAGCAATAAGGTTTAACTAACAACAATTGATAAACAACATCAAAACCTAAACCATTACGACAAAACACCAGCCAAGAAGACTGACTCTCTTCAAGTGAAGTGATGCCTTTACTGTGATAGCGCTTAAAATAAAACCACGAAAACGTGATACCAATAAAAGGCGTGATAATCGCAACAGCATGCAACCAATCAGGTGATAGCTCACTTTCATTATTTACTGGTAAAACCGTCGATAAATCAACAGAGAACAAACCACCAAATAATGATAGCAAGGCTAAAACAACTAAAGCTCCGCGTAATAGATGGCTAGTTTCAAGATGATCGCTAATCACCAAATCCTTAGGAAAACGTTGCTCACCTAAGAAAGCTAAAAAGAACAATCGACAACTATAAATACTGGTTAGTAATGCGCCTAAAATTGCACACCACCACAAACTTGCCCCGGCGGTTGGTGATAACCATAAACTCGCGATAATCGCTTCTTTTGAGAAAAACCCAGAGGTGCCAGGTAAAGCGACTAAACACGCCAATCCAATAAGAAAAAGTGCACTTTCAAAAGGGAGTTTCTTTAATAGCCCTCCCATTTTAAAGAGACTTTGTTGATGGTGTAGCGCTAGAATGACAGCACCAGCCGTTAGAAATAATAAAGCTTTGAAGAAAGCATGGGTCATTAAATGAAAAACGCCTGCCGACCATGCCCCAGCGCCCAGCGCTAACATCATGTAACCAATTTGGCTCATGGTTGAATAGGCTAAAACGCGTTTAATATCTGTTTGTGCTAAAGCCGCCACACCGGCAAGTAACAAGGTAATAGCGCCGAGCCAAGCGACATAATTCATCACTTCGGGAGCCATAATAAATACGCCATTCATCCGGGCAATTAAATAGACTCCGGCCGTAACCATAGTCGCTGCATGTATAAGTGCACTGACAGGCGTGGGGCCAGCCATTGCATCGGGCAGCCAAGTTTGTAATGGTAATTGTGCTGACTTACCTACCGCACCGCCAAGTAATAATAAAGCAGCCCAATAGGCATCACTGGGCCCATTGTTTGCTAAAGACAGTGAAAACGCACCTGAGGTTTGCGCAAGCTGGTTAATTTCAGCAATATTTAAACTTGATAGCGATTTAAATAATAAAAACAAACCAATCGCCATGGCGGTATCACCAATGCGGGTAACGATAAAAGCTTTACGCGCCGCCAAGACATTATTTTTTTCTTGATACCAAAAACCAATCAACAAAAAGCTACACAGGCCGACACCTTCCCAACCTAAATAGAGCAAAACTAAGTTATCCGCTAGTACCAACACCAACATAGCAACAATAAATAAGTTCATGTACGCCATAAATCGTGTGAAGTTTTCATCACTTTTCATATAAATAGCGGCAAATAGATGAATGAGAAACCCGACACCGGTTACTACTAAAATCATCACAGCAGAAAGCGCATCGAGGTAAAAACTCACGTTAACCTTAGCACTACCAATTGAAAACCATTGCCACAAATGAGAGGTAATAACGTTAACTTCACTGGTTGATAATTGCGTAAACAACAATAAACTACAAAATGCAGACAAGCCCATTGCGCCTACACTTAACCATGATGCTAACGCCCAAGAAAGCCGTTTTCCAAAACTGATCAATACTAAAAAACTGAATAGCGGATATAAAGGTAAGCTTGCTAATAAGTTCATGATTCACCTAGCCTTTCATTTTACTGAGTACGTCAATATCTAACGTTCGATAACGTCGCTGCATTCGAATTAATAAAGCCAGCCCGACAGCAACTTCTGCTGCGGCTAAAGTTAAAATCAAAATAAACATAATTTGTCCATCGGCTTCTTGCCAAACACTACCTGCACCAATAAAAGCAACACCTACCGCATTTAGCATGACTTCTAAACTCATCAACATAAATAAGGTATTTTTACGAACAACCACACCAACAAAACCAATGGTAAAGAGCAGGCTTGATAGTATTAAGACATGTGTGAGAGGGATATCGGTCATAATCGTCCTCCCTGATGTTCTGGTTTAGCGTAATGGTAACCTGCGACTAAGCCCGCTAATAATAAAAACGAAGCTATTTCAACCGCTAATAAGTAAGGGCCGTAAAGTAAGATACCCACTTGTTTTGCATCAACCACCTGATTACTTAATTGCAGTTTGAGTTCACTGTTATCAATGACAAAAACCAGTTCAATTAATAACAATGCAGCAAGTAACATAGGTCCAAACCAAAGCGATAACCCTTTTGATTGCGGTGCATGCATTGTTTCATCAAGCCCCAAACCAAACATCATCACTGCAAAAACAAATAACACTAAAATTGCGCCTGCATAAACGATCACTTCTAAACCGGCAGCAAAGGGGGCTCCCATTAAATAAAAGCACACCGCAACAGCGAGCAAAGAAATCACTAAATACAGTAAAGCGTGTACCGTATTTTTCCCCGTTACCACTTTTAAGCTCGCAATAACTGCGATAAGTGCCGCTAAATAAAATAAACCTTCAATTGAAGCAAATAGACTCATGGCATTAATCCCTTAATATCAATTGGTGCACGTTCTTGTTCAGCTTCCCCTTTACCTTTATTCGCCACTTTAATACCACTGTGGTGATAAAAATTATAGTCGTGGTATTTTCCTGTTCCGTTAATCAATAAATGTTCTTTTTCATATACTAAATTTTTACGATCATATTCAGCTAGCTCAACATCAGGTGTTAATTGAATCGCATACGTTGGGCAAGCTTCTTCACAAAAACCACATAAAATACAACGCGAGAAGTTAATCCGAAAAAACTCTGCCCGTTTACGGCCGTCGTCATCAATGGTCTGCTGTAATGCAATACAATCTACAGGACACGCAACCGCACATAAGTTACACCCGACACATCGCTCTTCACCATCTGGGTCGCGAGTTAGTACAATTCGTCCACGATAACGTGGTGCCAAATAAGGTTTTTGTTCGGGATATTGCACGGTATCTGCTTTTGTAAAGGTGTGCTTTAGCACTAACCACATAGTACGTAGTTGGCTTAACATTTCAGCCTCCTGTTTAATAGTTCACTTTGACTAACGTGCTCAATGAAATAAATGCTCATCAAAGAATTCCTCCTAAACGCAAAGCTGCTGTAATTAATAAGTTAACTAGAGCAACAGGCAGCATGACTTTCCAACCAAAGGCGAGCAATTGGTCAAAACGCGGACGTGGCAGTGAGGTTCTTAATAAAATAAAAAAGAAGACAAAAAACAAAATCTTTAAAATAAACCACACTAAGGGCGGTAGCCATGTATCAAGAGGTGAAGGCATTAACCAACCACCAAAAAATAACACCACCGACATAGCCGAGATAAGTGTCACGCTTAAGTATTCACCCAAGAAAAACAGCGCGAACTTCAAACCTGAGTATTCGGTATGAAACCCTGCGGTGAGCTCGGTTTCGGCTTCGGGTAAATCAAAAGGCAAACGATGGCTTTCTGCAATACCGGCAATAAGAAAGACAGAGAAACCAATGAACTGGCTTTGTATTAACCAACCATCGGCTTGTGCTAAAACGATTTCTCGTAAATTGAAGCTTCCGGTTAATAACACTACCCCCATGACAGACAACCCCATAAAAACTTCATAACTGACTGTTTGCGCCGCAGCGCGCATTCCGCCTAACATTGCATATTTAGAATTGGATGCCCAGCCAGCCAATACCACGCTATAAACAGACAATGACGCCATCGCGAGAAAAAATAACAAACCTATATTTAAGTTGGAAACGCCGATCTCGGGAGTGAATGGAATAACAGCAAAACTCATTAACACACACACGGCGCCAATTACAGGCGCGATGGTAAAAACTAAGCGATCACTAAAAGGCGGGATCCAATCTTCTTTGCCCAAAATTTTCAGTAAATCAGCCAATGATTGTAAAATTCCGAATGGTCCAACACGATTAGGCCCATGGCGGTCTTGCCAAATACCGATCACCCTTCTTTCAACCCAAACGAGTGTTGCCGCTATAGGTATCAATAACGCAATGATGATAGTTATTTCTACTATGTGCCAAAGCATTTCAGGCGTCATCTAAGCCTCCCGCCACAAAACGTATTGGAATATGTTGATCAAAGGCTTTCAGTTGTTGAAGCACCTTATCCTGCGAGTCTTTCGCTTGTTGATAAAGACTCTGTCGAATTTCTTGTTGTTGCAGAACATCTGAATGTTTAGCTTCAACCAGTGAGATACTTACTCCGGTGTTCTTATTGGTAAGTTCATTAACATCGCCATAAGCTAGATGGTCAGGTAAATGTTCATCACATCTTAATCGTCCAATATAGGTTTCATTTTCAGTGATAATTTTTAGCCATTGTCCATTGTCCCATCCCTGGAGCTCAGCTGATGTATTTGATAAGTAAATGGTAAGATGTTTCTCTGCATCATGTGTTAGTAGTTTAAATTCTGCCGTGCTGGCCGATTGCCACTCCCCTTTAAATAAAGAGCCTTGCGGAAAATAAACAAGTGATGATTTTTCTAGCTCGGTTTTATTCTTACCTATTGCTTCGCCGTCAGGTGTTAAAGCTTTGAGTGAATGCACAAAAGATAGATAGTCATCATCTCCAATATCATTAATGAGTGGTCCTTCAATATCGACCTGATAATGATTAATCGACTCATTAGAATTCCAACCTGGTGCCCAAGTAAATGGCATCGCATTATTGGTATTGGGTTTATTTCCTTCCATCGAAAAGCTATAAAGCAATTCTTGATCTTGGGTGACTTTAGCTTCATGAATAGAGTAGTTAGCCGCTTGAGAAGTTCTTCCACTGGCACGTTTTGTCATCCGAGCCACCGGCTGATTATCTCCATTGTTGTTATCAGCCGCTTTAATACCTTCTTTATTAGCCAAGGGCCACGTAGAAAGTGACTCTGCAAAATAGCGATGTAATTGAGTTAAGTTATTGATGGGTTCGATTTTGCTTTTACGCAGTATCGCCGTTGGCATTGTTGATGATTCAAAAGATTCTTCTATTAATGCCAACCATTTCCAACTGTCTAAAATAGGTAATAGTGGAGCGTGCACCTGGTTATACCGTTGCACTCGCCCTTGGTAATTAACATAATGACCATTCCCTTCACTGACTGCAGCAACCGGAAAAACAATATCAGCAAAGTCGGAGACTCTGCTATGTGTATGATCAAGCACTATAATTGTTTCAGCATTCGATCTTATTAGCGCTAGTTCGTCATCGGTGAAAGCGGCTAATTCTTGTTCTAAACAAATAACGCCATCAACTTCTTTTGCTCTGAGCTGAGATAAAATCTGCTCAGTTGACAACGAAGTGCTATCGAGTAATGACAATAGACCAAAACTATTACTCGCAGCAGAAAGTACAACTAAGTTCAATTTTGTCGTCAATTTCTCTTGCGCTAAACAATCTGTCAGTTTTTCAATTGCAGCTAATATTTTTGCACTAGATAAACTATCGCCTGTGATAATTAAGGGTTTTTTTGCCGCCATTAATTTAGTGGTTAAATTGCTAATAAAAAGTTGCTGACGAGTCGAGAGTTTCGCTAGTTGTTTTTCATGGTCATTATCGAAGTCTTCAATTATTAATGAAGTTATAGCATTAGTGAGTATTAACACCATTTCTTCTATTTCATCAGGATTTAATAGTAAGTGTTGCTCGGTAAGCTCATCAAGTTTGGTGGCTGCGGTGTGCATAGAAAAGAAAGGCGTATTAAGTTTGCCATTAATAGTACGTACCGCACTGTCTTGCCATGAAGCTACGCCTATACCAGCGGCTTTTTCAATACCAGCATTCCGGCAAGCTTGCCTAATCGACAATGCCATTCTTGGTGATGATTTTGTTATATCCTCACCAATGGTAAGAATAAAATCGCACTTTTCAATATCACCTAGGCTGAGAATTTCTCCGCTTGATTGCGCATAATGCAGAAGCTTTTGCTGTTCGCTTGCCACCTTCATTTTTTGATGACTATAACCCGCAGAGAAATGCTCTGCGCCAACAATTTTTTTCAAATAAACATTAGCTTCTAATGATGCGCGTGCTGAACCAATACCAATAAAACGTTTGCTCCTAAGGTGTGACAAGGCTTTGGATACATCTAAACGGCTTAATTGTTCAGGAGATTGCTGGCGAATACCTTGCGCTTTTTTAACACGTTGTTCACCATTAACAAAGCCTATTCCATAACGTCCACGGTCACATAAAAAGTAACCGTTGAGTTCAGAATTATAACGATTCATCACGCGGCGAACAGAGCCATAACGTTCACCAATACTGGTATTGCAGCCCACTGAACAATGTGCACATACAGAAGGTGCCGACTGTAAATCCCATTTACGCGTATAATGTGCGGAGAACACCTTGTTGGTGAAAACCCCTGTAGGGCAAACTTCTACTAGGTTTCCACTAAATTCACTTTCTAACGTACCGTCTTTTTGTCGACCAAAATAAACCTGGTTTCTTGAACCGTAGACACCAAAATCTTTCCCGCCAGCATAGTCATTATAAAAACGCGTACATCGATAACAAGTAATGCAACGATTCATTTCATGACCAACGAGCTCGCCTAAATTTTGATTATTGAACGTACGCTTACTACCTTGATAATCTCGCGAGCCATGGCCGGTCATTACGGTCATGTCTTGCAAATGACACTCACCACCTTCAGCGCAAACGGGGCAATCATGAGGGTGATTCGTCATCATTGCACTGATCACCTGCTCTCTGAATTTTTCAGCGCTGTCATCTTGTAAACCAATGCGCATGCCATCTCGAACGGGTGTCATACATGCCATAACCAAACGACCACGCGTATCATTTTCATCTTGATATTGAGTAACAGCACACTGTCGGCAAGCCCCTACCGAGCCCATAGAAGGATGCCAACAAAAGTAAGGTAAATTAAGCTTTTGAGATAATACGCCGGCGAGTAAGTTATTATCCTTATTGACTTGATAAGCAATATTATCGATATATACAGTCACTTTTTGCGATGAGGCCATTTCTTTATCACCCATGACAATGTCCTTTAAGCTTGTTTTGTTGATTCGTGCTCTGTCTATACGAACAACAGCCATGATCTATGTGTTGTTCAAAATCATCATGAAAATAGCGTAAAGCACTTTTTAAGGGTTCAACGGCTCCTGGGGCAAGCGCACAATGCGTTTTTCCGAGCCACATAAAATCGCAGAGGTTATGTAAGGTATCAAGATCTTCTTTGCGGCCACTACCGTTTTCAATACGTGTTAGCACCTCGACCGCCCAAGGTGTGCCATCACGGCAAGGTGTACACCAGCCACATGACTCTTGAGCAAAAAATTTAATTAAGTTAAGTACCATAGCCACCGGACAGTTTTTATCATCTAAGACAATTAAACCTCCGGTACCTAACCGGCTACCCGCTTTGGAAATAGAGTCAAAGTCCATTGGCGTATCAAGGTGTTCAGGTAAAAGAAAATCGGTTGATGCGCCACCAGGCAGTAATCCTCGTAATTTTAGGCCATCTGCCATACCACCAGCATGTTGATACAAAATTTCTCTTATCGTTGTGCCCATAGGTAGCTCCCATAAACCGGGCGTTTTTACTCGTCCACAAGCGGCATAAATTTTCGTACCTGGATCACTTTCCGGAGAAAGTGCTTTAAACCATTCGGCGCCATGTTTAAGGATATGCGGTAAATTACTTAATGTTTCTACATTATTAACTACAGTAGGTTTTCCAAATAAACCACTCATTTGTGGAAAAGGCGGCTTAGCTCTTGGAATAGCTCTGCGCCCCTCTAGTGCATTAATCAAGGCGGTTTCTTCACCGCAAATATAACGACCGGCACTGGTGTGTACGTATAAATCAAAAGAAAAATTGCACCCTTGAATATTTTTTCCTAACCAGTTATTTTGATAAGCTTCGTCAATAGCTTGCTGTAAACGCTTAGCAGCCAGATGATATTCGCCGCGCAAGAAAATGTATCCGCGATTTGCCGCCATGGTGTAAGCGCCAATGATCATCGACTCGACTAATTGGTGTGGTACGCCTTCTAATAAATAACGATCTTTAAAAGTACCTGGTTCCATCTCATCAGCATTGGCTACCAGATATTTAAATTCGGGTGCGTTGGCGTCATTATCTTCAAACATCGGCACACAACTCCATTTCATCCCTGTTGGAAAACCTGCACCGCCACGGCCTTTTAATCCGGAACTACTGACTAAGTCTAAAACTTGCTTAGGGCTATATTCATGCAGCGCCTTAGTGGCTCCTTGATAACCGCCTTCGCTAATATATTGACTTAATGACAGTGGCGATTTTAGATTAACCAATTGGGTGAGTGGACGCTTCATAAGCTCAGTCATGTTTACTCTCCAGGTTTGCTAAATCAGCTGAGATTTCAACGACATTTTCAGGGGGTAAATATTGATGTTCATGGACTGCCTTAGTGGCTCCTTGATAACCGCCTTCGCTAATATATTGACTTAATGACAGTGGCGATTGTAGATTAGCCAATTGGGTGAGTGGACGCATAACTTCAGTCATTTTCACTCTCCTGCGTCGCTAATCCAGCTAAGATTTCAACGACATTTTCAGGGGTTAAATATTGATAATGTTGTTTACCTATCATCATACTCGGTGCTTTATCGCAGCCGCCTAAACAGACATTTGTTAAAAAGGTGAACTTGCCATCAAGAGTCGTTTGCCCGTAATCAATACCTAAGTGCGACTTTATCGTTTGATAAATGTCTTCATAGCCAGTTAAGTGACAGGCAACGCTGTCACAGAGATGAATAACGAACTGCCCTACGGCTTGGCGGTAAATTAAATTATAAAAGGTGGCAACACCTTCAAGCTCTGCTTCTGGCATATTCAATAAATCTGCAATGGCATATAAACTATCGTCACTAACCCATCCTCGATGCTCTTGTATTATTTTTAAGGCTTCTATTCCTGCAGCTTCTCGTGTTTCCATAATACTGACTTCATGCTCTATCGCGGCTACTTCAGTAGTCGATAGGTATTGTCGATAATCTATGGTAACGGTCGAGATTTTCTCCATGGAGATAACGTCACTTTTCATATTTAATTCCTATCTGTCTACATCAGCCATAACGTAATCGACACTGCCTAAGGTAGCAATTAAGTCAGCAACCATTTGACCTTTGCTGATTAATGGCAACATTTGTAAATGGGCGAAACTTGGCGTACGAATACGGGTGCGATAACTCATGGTGCTACCATCACTAATCAGGTGATAGCCCATAATCCCTTTTGTCGCTTCAACACACATTGAAACTTCCCCTGCGGGAATTACCGGCCCCCACGAAACATTGACAAAATGTGGAATTAAGCTGTCGATGTCTTGCATCGTTTTAGCCTTATCAGGAGGTGTGGTTTGAGGGTGCTCAGCTTTATAAGGTCCTTCCGGCATATTGTTTAAACATTGTTCGATAATGCGAATACTTTGTCTCATTTCTTCAACTCGCACCCGGCAACGATCATAACAATCGCCCTTATGCCCAAGAGGGACTTCAAAATCAAATTGGTCGTAACCACTGTAAGGTCGTTGTTTACGAAGATCCCATGAATAACCGGTTGCTCGTAAGCCGGGACCGGTTATGCCCCAATCAATAGCTTCTTGACTTGAATAAGCGCCTACATCAACCGTACGGTTTTTTAAAATAGAGTTTTGCATCACCATTTTTTCATATTCATCTAAGCGTTTAGGCAAATAATTCACATATTCACGCACCATTACATCCCAACCTTTAGGTAAGTCTTGGGCAATGCCACCAATGCGAAACCAGCTAGGATGCATTCTTGCGCCAGTAAACGCTTCAATAATGCCAAACAGTTTTTCACGGTCAATAAACATATAAAAAATGGGGGATAACGCGCCGATATCTTGAGCAAATGTGCCATAAAAAAGTAAGTGACTTAAAATTCGAAACATTTCTGAGGTCATAATACGAATGACTTTCGCGCGATCCGGTACCCTAATGCCCGCGAGTTTTTCCACCGCCATAACATAGGGAAAGTTATTCATCACGCCACCAAGGTAATCAATACGGTCGGTATAAGGAATATAACTATGCCAAGATTGACGTTCACCCATTTTTTCGGCACCACGATGGTGATAACCAATATCAGGTACGCAGTCGACAATTTCTTCACCGTCCATTTGCAAGACGATACGAAAGGCGCCATGTACACTAGGGTGGTTAGGACCAAGGTTTAAAAACATGAAGTCATTATCTTCATCTTTGCGTTTCATTCCCCAAGCCTCTGGGTCGAACTGCAACGCGGCTTGCTCTTTATCTTGTTGGTATGGCGATAATGTGAAAGGGTCCATTTCTGTAGCGCGCGCAGGGTGTTTTTTTAATAATGGGTGCCCTTCCCAAGTGTCCGGCATTAAAATTCGTCGTAAGTTAGGGTGGCCGCTAAAAGTAATGCCAAACATGTCCCATATTTCTCTTTCGTACCAATTAGCATTTTGCCAAATATGGCAAACGCTTGCTAATGACTTGTCAGTTGCAGGCAAGGAAACTTTAATACGGATATCTTGATTTCTTTGGTAGGAGCGTAAATGATAACTCACGGTAAAATCTTGTAAATGTGGTGCTCTATACTCCCGAGTCGTTTCATCAATACCCGCCAAGTCAAAGCACATATCAAAAGGTTGCACGAGCTCATTCTTCAGTACATTCATTAATTTAGTCAGTTGACTTTTATCAACCCAAAAAGTACAAATACCATCAACAATATTTTCAATAGCTGTCACTGTCTTGAGTTCTATATCAGAGGCTTGGGCAAGTATCTCTGCTTTTAATTCTTCATTAAGTTTTGCGTGATGCTCTGGTGCATCAAGCGTATTCTCTGACGAACCACAATGCCAATCTTTACTTGCTTTTATATTAAACTCAGCCATGAATCAAACGTCCTACTTTATTATTGATTTTATTTATCGTTATTTGTTTTTCTAACATCTATCAGGCGGATCTAAGGTAGTAACATCAATGCGCTCTTGTTGCTTAATATCGCGTAGTGAAGGTTTAGTTATTTGGCTAACATGCTGTTCACCAACAGTCCAACTTAAGGGTCTTGGCTGGTGTTCAATACTATTTTGTAAAAGTAATAACGCTTCAAGAAGTGCTTCAGGTCTTGGTGGACAGCCCGGTACATAAACATCAACAGGAATAAACTTATCTACGCCCTGTACAACACTGTAAATGTCATACATGCCGCCAGAATTAGCGCAAGAGCCCATGGAAATAATCCATCGTGGTTCTAATAGTTGGTCGTACAAATGTTGAATAACCGGTGCCATTTTTCGAAAGCACGTACCCGAAATAACCATTAGATCTGCTTGACGGGGTGTTGCTCTAATCACCTCTGCACCAAAACGAGCAATGTCATGACGCGAAGTAAAACTTGTTGCCATTTCTACATAGCAGCAACTTAAGCCAAAGTTAAACGGCCAAATAGAGTTTTTCCGCCCCCAATTGACCATGTCATCTAGCTTAGCCATAAAAACACTGCGGTTTAATTCTTCTTCTGAAATACCTTTAGCTTGCGACATAGCATCATCAAGCTTTGCTTTCGTTAGTGACCATTCCATGATTAATCTTTCCTTAAATTGTCAGCAGAGCGCTGGTGGCGAAAAGGTAAGTGGCGATGTTTAAGCTCTAAAGCGCCAATGCGAATGATATAAATCAGCCCAGCTAATAACACACCGATAAAAATGCTAGCTTCAATAAAACCCGCCCAGCCGACCTCATCAAAAGCGATAACCCAAGCAAACAAGTAGATTGTTTCTAAATCAAAAATGACAAAGAAAATGGCGTATAAAAAGAAGTGATTGGTAAAGCGAGTATGGTTATCTATACCTGAAGATCTTGCGGCAATAATGCCAGATTCATAAGGTGTGTTCTTTGCACGGCTTCGTGTTTTAGGACCAAGAATATGAGATAACAACATCATGGCAATGAGCATGACAATAAGAATAAGAAAATATGCCGCTATCGGCCATATTTCAGCGATTTGATTGGATAAATTCACACAAGCTCCCCAAGAAGCTTCATCATATTAAAATGAAGAAAGCTTTATCGATAGACAGCATACTTATCGAAAAATGTTATTTTTATTTTAAAGCTATAACGAAAATATTAGATTTCGTAAATAGCTTGGACGGTTAACTGTCCGTAATTAGCTTACTTAAAGCGATTACCCGTATATAAAGGGTAAAAGCCTTATTTAAGTGACTTAGGTTGAGTATAGAAAAGATTTAAAAGTCTGCACAATAATCATTCAATTTAAAATTGATAAATAACTATTTTTTCAGACATTTATAGAGGGGAAATAAGAGATAAACCGCACGCTGACTACTCGTCAGCGCCATTTAATAAGTCTGAAAAAAGTGATAGTTTATTCAAGACCAGAGCATGAATAGATTTTCGAGGGTAACGACCCGTTTTGCTAATTTTTCCAGCAGATTCATTCATTAACAGTTCAAGTGCTTGATCTATGTCTTCAACAGCATAAATAGAAAACTGCTCATTTTTAACCGCTTCAATCACTTCGTCGGCTAACATCAAGTTATTAACATTGGTTTTAGGAATGATAACCCCTTGCTTACCCGTTAAACCTTCGTCTTTACATAAACGATAAAAGCCTTCAATTTTCTCATTAACACCACCAATGGATTGCACACCACCGTGTTGATTAATGGATCCGGTAATCGCAAGCCCTTGATCAATAGGCAATAAAGATATAGCTGAAATAAGAGCACAAAGTTCAGCCATTGATGCACTGTCACCATCAATATGTCCATAAGACTGCTCAATCGCTAGGTTCGCAGAAATGGAAACAGGGAAACCTTGCCCATATTTGTGTCCTAAATAACCGGTCAGCAATAGTACCCCTTTAGAATGAATAGACTTACCTAAATCGACTTCTCGCTCAATATCAGTAACACCTTCACTGCCCGCATAAACGGTAGCGGTAATACGTGCTGGCGTACCAAAAACACTATCGCCAATTTCTAAAACAGTTAAGCCGTTTACTTTACCAATATGTTGTCCTTCAATATCAATAAGCACTTGTTTTTCTTTTATTTCACCTAACCAAGCTTCACTCATGCGCCCTGTTCTTCGTTTTTTAGCGGCAAGTGCTAATGTCACATGGTTTGCTGTTAACTCACCTTCACTACCACCTTTACTCCACAAGTAAAAAGCTTCGTCGAGCAAATCGTTCACTTGTACGATATTAGCGGATATTTTTTGTTGATGCTCTGCACGTCTTAGCGCATAACGTACAAGTTCAAGTACTGCTTCGTTACTCACTTGCGGGTAGTTATACTTATAGGCACGTTGACGAATTAAATGTGCATAGTCATTTAAATTTTCTTCATTGCTATCAAGGTAATGATCAAAGTCAGCTAAGATACGAAATAGTTCGGTAAACTCCTGATCATAATCCTGCAACATGTAATAAATTTCTGGGTCGCCAAGCAATATAACTTTAACTTTCAGCGGTATCTTTTCTGGTTGTAAGCTAAAGGAACCAGGTTGACTATATTCTGAAAAAGGGCTTTCAATGGTTATTTCTTGTGATTTCAGTGCTAACTTTAAACGTGCCCAAACCAAAGGCTGATTTAATAATTTATCTGCATCTAAGATGAGATAACCCCCATTGGCTTTATGTAAAGCCCCCGCTCTTATCAAACGGTAACTAGTATAAGTACTGCCTTGAAAGCTTGCGAAATCTACATGACCAAACAAATTTTGAAAAGTCGGATTTTGTTCATAAATAACCGGCGCACCGGCATTACTTTCTTGCGAAACTAATAAATTAGGTAAAAACTGTTCGACCATTAATTTACGCGCATCTTTATCGTTTCGGTTTTCAACGCTTTCATCGACGAGTATTTCTAATACGGTATCAACAACATGCGCTTTGACTTTTGACAAGAATTTTAAAACGCCAATATTACTGGCAAACTCATGCTCTAATTCTTTTAAAAATGGGCGAATAGCATGTTCGGCAGTTTCATTTTTAAGTTTACGCAACTTGTCTGAAGAAATACGCTTCCATTGCGGTAACTCAATAAGTCGCTCAGAAAGAAGGTTTTCCAATTTTTCCAACAATGCATAAAAATCGGCACGTTTACCTTCATCTAGACTTGCAAATTCTTTATCATTTAACGGTTTACCATCAACTAAAGGAGAAAAACCTATTTCGCCATCTTCTTCATACAATAAAACGTCATTCTTTAAAGCGTTTTCTTCGACTTCGGCAATTGCTTGATCGTATTTTTTATTGAACTCTCTATCTACTGCGCCTTTTTGACGTTGATAGCTGGGGTTATCAAAAATTTCAGGAAACAAATCTAATAATTCATCAATAAAAGTATTGATACGAGTAAGCAAGTGCTTACCGTCACCTGGGCTAACGTATAGTTTATGTGGTGCATGAGCATCATCAAAATTATTAATATAACACCACTCGTAAGGTGTTTTCTCATTACCGGCAGTGGCGGATAACATTTGTTTAATTAATGTTTGACGGCCGATGCCATGTTCCCCCATCGCAAATATATTAAAGCCAGGGGCCTGCATCGACAAACCGAATGCAAGCGCCTCTTTAGCACGCGAGTGGCCTATAAAAATTTGCTCTACATCGGGAGTAACTTCAGAATAAGAAAATTGCTCTGTGCACAATTGAGCGGTTAATTTCTCAACGGCTAAACGAGTTGCTGATGAAGTAGGTATAACCTTTGATGGCATGCAATATCTCACTGATAACGCTCAAAAAACAAGCTAGGAATAATAAATAATTGTATTACAGTCAGTGTACTCTTATTTATAATCATTAGTAAATTTAAGTCATACTTTCAGCGCTTAAATTAAGGAGAAAAAGGTAATCTCGTAAAAGAAGTTCCACCGCAAGCAAAGCAATCAGCTACATCACATGCATGGCTGTAAGTAATTTTTTCATGACAATTTTTACATTCTAAAAAGCCAAAGCCGATAAAGTCACCACTCTTATATTCTCCATGGTGTTTAAAGTCATCATCAAGTTCTGACCATTCAACTTGCGACTTATCTGTTATAGCCTGCATGTTCTTCCAAAACGATTCGTTTAACAAACCTAAATATAAGGAATGCTTGGCTTGTGCTTTATTTTGCACAATGAATTCTTTTATATCAAAACGTAAGTTATCAACAAATTGTTTTACTTTATCTTCCGGTAATTGCTCTGCCGCTTGTAGATATAATTTACTTTGTTCTACTTTTTCAATCATATCGGTAATTTCGTGTTGGTTAATATCTTCAGCCCATACTAAGACTGCTTGATATAGCTTTTGAAAAACACTATTTTCTGTTTTCATTACTAACTCCTGATATGCTTTTTATTCAAGTATAGCTAGCCATTTATTTATAGAAAAAATTAATCACATAAACTTGTCAAAACTCTCGTATCTATGAAACAGTATCTTGAAGTGGGACGGGTATATAAGGTATTCTATCGCCATTATTTATATGCGTTCATGATCGCGGTCAATTTCAATCGACAAGCTAATGAACACCACATTACTAAAGTGTTTGAGAAATTTTTAATGGAATCCATTTACAATCCCCAAGCTATCGAAGCGCAAGTTCAACAATTTTGGACTGAAAACAATACATTTAAAGCCGAAGAAAAACCCGGCCAAGAAAAATTCTACTGTCTCGCTATGTTCCCTTACCCAAGTGGTCGTTTACATATGGGGCATGTGCGTAACTATAGTTTAGGCGATGTTATTTCTCGCTATCAGCGCTTACAAGGTAAAAATGTTATGCAACCTATGGGTTGGGATGCATTTGGTTTACCCGCAGAAAACGCCGCAATAAAAAATAACACAGCTCCTGCAAAATGGACTTATGAAAACATTGATTATATGCGTAACCAGCTAAAGTCATTAGGTTTTGCTTATGACTGGAGCCGCGAATTAGCGACATGTAAAAAAGATTATTATAAATGGGAGCAATGGTTCTTCACTCAGCTATATGAAAAAGGCTTAGTTTATAAGAAAAATGCTACCGTAAACTGGGATCCTGTTGACCAAACAGTCTTAGCAAATGAACAAGTTATTGACGGACGCGGTTGGCGCTCTGGCGCTATTGTTGAACGTAAAGAAATTCCACAATGGTTTATTAAAATCACAGATTACGCTGAAGAACTTTTAACTGACTTAGACCAACTAACTGAATGGCCAGAGCAAGTTAAAACCATGCAGCGCAACTGGATTGGTCGTAGTGAAGGCGTTGAAATGACCTTCCAAGTTGAAGGTTCAAGCGAAAGCTTTGATATCTACACCACTCGTCCCGATACATTAATGGGTGTTACATACGTAGCTCTTGCTGCGCAACATCCGCTTGCACTAGCTGCTGCAAAAACTAACAGTGCATTAAGTGATTTTATTGATGAATGTAAAACCAATAAATCTACCGAAGCTGATATGGCGACGATGGAGAAAAAAGGTGCTGATACCGGCCTTAAAGCCATTCATCCATTAACGGGAAAAATTGTTCCTGTTTGGGCCGCAAACTTTGTTTTAATGGATTACGGCTCTGGCGCGGTAATGTCTGTACCTGGACACGACCAACGTGATTATGAATTTGCGACAAAATACGGCTTAGAGATAACCCAAGTTATTGCAGGTACTGATGAAGACGATATCAATAAAGCCGCGATTACTGAAAAAGGTAAGCTAATCAACTCTGGTGAATTTGATGGTTTAAACTTCAAAAAAGCATTTAAGGCCATTGCTTACAAGTTATCAACTGAAAACAAAGGTAGCATAAAAGTTAATTACCGCTTGCGTGACTGGGGCGTTTCTCGTCAACGTTATTGGGGCACGCCAATTCCTATGGTGCACTTAGCCAATGGCGAGTCTGCTCCTGTACCTGCAGACCAACTTCCGGTTGAGCTACCTGAAGATGTGATAATGAATGGCGTTACGTCTCCGATTAAAGACAATCCTGAGTGGGCTAAAACCACACATAACGGTGAAGAAGCTTTCCGCGAAACAGATACTTTCGATACTTTTATGGAATCGTCTTGGTATTACGCACGTTACTGTTCGCCAAACGACGATACTCAAATGCTTGATCCAGCCAAAGCTAATTACTGGCTTCCTGTAGATCAGTACATTGGAGGTATTGAACACGCTATTTTACATTTATTATATGCACGTTTTTTTCATAAATTATTACGTGATGCTGGTCTTGTAAACTGTGATGAACCGTTCAAAAAGTTATTATGTCAAGGTATGGTATTAGCCGATACTTATTACCGTGAAGCCGAAAATGGTGGACAAGACTGGATTGCTCCTGCTGATGTAGACGTTGAACGTGACGAAAAAGGCAATGTTACCGCTGCTATTAGTAAGCTTGACGGTCAACCTGTTATTTCTGCAGGTATGAGTAAAATGTCGAAGTCAAAAAACAACGGCATAGACCCACAAGAAGTTATCGGTAAATATGGCGCAGATACCGTACGTTTATTTATTATGTTTACCTCACCACCAGAGCAAACCTTAGAATGGTCTGACTCAGGCGTTGAAGGTGCACATCGTTTCTTGAAACGTGTTTGGAAACTCGCTTTTGATTTTAGCGAACAAGTCAAAGAACATGGCGATGTTCCAGCGTTAAGCGAATTAACCTTGAACGCTTCACAGAAAAACTTGCGTAGAGAATTACATAAAACCATCGCAAAAGTGAGTGACGATATTGGCCGAAGAAACACTTTCAATACCGCGATAGCTTCAATTATGGAATTAATGAACCACTTAACTAAAGCGAAAGTAGCGAGTGTTGAAGACAGAGCCGTAATGCAAGAAGCCGTTCGTGCCGTAGTCATTATGCTTACGCCAATTACTCCACATATGTGTCATGAAATATGGAAAACATTGGGTGAAGCTACAAATAACGGTGCATCAATTGAAGAAGCTTCTTGGCCATTAGTTGACGAAAATGCTTTAGTTGAAGATGAGAAATTAATCATAGTACAAGTAAACGGTAAAGTACGCGCTAAAATTACCGTGTCAGCAGCGGCAAGTAATGAAGAAATAGAAGCATTAGGCTTAAGTGATGAAACAGTAACCCGCTTTATTGATGACAAAACGATTCGTAAAGTCATCTATATACCGGGTAAACTTTTAAACATTGTTGCTAACTAGTCACAAAAAGTAATATCAAGGTAATGAAAATGAGCTACAGACTTAGATTAACCACAAAATATAGAGCACATACAACGATAGCCGTTTTTGCTTTTTTAACCTTGTTTATATCAAGCTGTGGTTTTCATTTACGAGGTGATTATTTATTGTCACCTCAACTACAAACATTGCATTTAAGCTCTGTTGATAAATTTGGCGAGCTAACTCGCCAAGTTAAACAACACTTGAGCTTAAATAAAATAACGTTAGTGCCCAGTCCAGCTAAAAACATTCCTCAATTACGTATTTTAAAGGATGGTTTGAATCGCCGTACCTTGTCTGTTTTTCCGAACGGACAAGTGGCGGAGTACGAGTTAATGTATACCGTTCGGTATCAACTCGCCTTTTCAGCTGACGATGTGCGTTCTTATGAATTTGAGCTCAATCGTGATTATCAAGATGATCCTAATGTCGCTCTTGCCAAGAGTCGTGAACTTGATTTAATGCTAAGTGAAATGCGAAAAGAAGCTGCAACTAAAATTTTACGTGACTTGTCGACGATAAAAATCTAATGCGTATTTATCATAACCAGTTAACTAACACTCTCAATCAAGGTTTTAAACCTGTTTGGTTAGTTTTTGGGGATGAACCCTGGCAAAAGAATAATAGTTTATCCGCGATAAAAGAACACTGTCAGCAACAAGGATTTAGTGAAATTGTCCGTTTTAGTGCTGATGATAAATTTGACTGGAACACCTTAGTTGAAGAATATCAAGCGATGAGCTTATTTGCGGCACAGCGTATTATTGAAATAGAGTTAGTGACGGGAAAAATAGCTGAAGCGGGTAGTAAAATATTACTTAAGCTCAGTGAAAACTTTCATCAAGATGTTCAGCTAATTTTTCATGGTCCAAAGGTTGATGCCTCAGGCCAAAAAAGGAAGTGGTTTAAAACCTTAGAGCAATTAGGTTGTTTCCTCCCCCTTTATGACATTGAAGGTCGTCAACTTCAGCAATGGCTTAATCAGCAAATTAAACAGCAGCAGTTGAATATTCACAATGACGTAATCCCACTGATGATCGAATTATTCGAAGGCAACTTACCAGCTTTAGAACAAGAATTGCAAAAGTTCTCACTCTTATTTGGCTCTCAACTGATCACCGCAGAAGACGCAGAAAAACTGTTAATCAAGCAGGCAAAGTTTAATCCTTTCCAAGTGATTGATACTTTACTCAGTGGCAACATCACCAAATGTATTAGCATGTTAGATCAGCTGCAACATGAAGGCGCTGCTATTGGACAGCTTGTTTGGTTTATTCATAAAGAAATCACGCAATTATCCAACATGTTAGAACAGCTTGAGCAAGGTCTGCCTCTTAATGACATATATAAAAAGTATCGTGTTTGGGACAAGAAAAAACCCTTGTACCAGTATGCACTCAACAACATTACTCGTAGTAACCTTAGCCAAGCACAAGCTCGTTTAGCGCAAACCGACTTGTTGAGTAAAACAAGTAGCGACTTTAATCCGTTTATTTTATTGGCTGATGTTTGCATTAGCCTTTACCACGGGCAAGCGACCAAAAAATTTAGTTTAGATTATGAGTACGCATAAAAAATCCCTTACCGATAAAAAAGTTATCGCGATCATGGGCGGCACTTTTGACCCTATCCATAATGGTCATGTAGAAACGGCTAAAGAAACCGCAAAGTGGCTTAATGTAGAGCAATTATTACTGTTGCCCGCACATATTCCACCTCATAAGGATTCAACCACAGCCAGTGCTTCGCACCGTGAAAAAATGGTTAAAATCATTTGTCAGCAACAACCTCTGTTTCAACTCGATAGTCGAGAATTAAAGCGTCAAACCCCTTCATATACTGTCACTAGCTTGCAAGAAATTAAGCAAGAACAACCGAATAGTAAATTATTTTTTATTATTGGCATGGACTCTTTACTTAACTTCACGACTTGGCATCAATGGCAAACGATTATTTCACTGTGCCACCTTATCGTAAATGTTCGTCCGGGTTATCCTTTAAACCTAATTAATACAGCCACTCAAAAATTATTGGAAAAACATCAAGTAACTGATATAAACGAAATAGATCAACAAGATGCTGGTGGTATCATTTTACATAAAAATCAATCGTTTGATATTTCATCAAGTGAAATACGCCAACAGTTGTACGATAACGATCTCATGAAAAATCTAATTTCAGATTCCGTCCATGAATATATTATTCAAGAAAAACTCTATCAAAAAATAACTTCATAGTTACGCGCAGAAAAAATAATGATATTATAGCGCATTACTTTTTATACTAAGAGAAATCCCCTTGCAAGTTGAAGCGTTAAAAGCATTTGTTATTGAAAAATTAGAAGAAATTAAAGGTCGTGATATTACGACTTTAGACATTGCTAAAAAATCAGGTTTTGCTGATTACATGGTTGTCTGTTCAGGTAATTCAAACCGTCATGTAAAATCTATTGCGCAATCTATTGCTATCGAATGTCGTGCTCAAGGTATTGAACCATTAGGTATTGAAGGGAATGACGTTGGCGAATGGGCTTTAGTTGATCTAGGCGATATTATCGTTCACGTAATGACCGACGAAATCCGCGATCGTTACCAGTTAGAAGAATTGTGGAACTAAACGAATAGTGAAAACAGACTAGAATATTATGCGGCTTACCTTATATGCTGTTGGTAATAAAATGCCAACATGGGTTACTCAAGGATTTAACGAATATTGTCGTCGTTTTCCTCGTGACATGTCGTTTCATTTAGTCGAAATACCTCCGGGTAAGCGCGGTAAAAATGCGGACATAGCTCGTATTCTAGAAAAAGAAGGCGAGTTATTGTTGAATGCCATTCCCAAAGGGAGTCGTATTGTAACCCTAGAAGTTGAAGGCAAGCCGTGGACAACACCACAACTTGCTAAACAATTAGAGCGTTGGCAATTAGACAGTCGTGATGTTGCGCTACTTATTGGTGGTCCAGAAGGACTAGCACCTTCTTGTATCAAAGCATCTGAACAAAAATGGTCTTTATCGCCACTGACACTACCCCACCCTATGGTACGTATTGTTGTTGCTGAAAGCTTATATCGCGCTTGGAGCATTAATAATAACCACCCATATCACCGAGAATAATAATGGCCTCGAATAAACGCGTAGCTATTCGAAATCACTCGGCTGAAGCAAATTTATTTGCCCGTAGAACCTTTATTGCCTTTGTCGGTATTATGGTAATGCTGTTGATATTACTTAGTAATATTTACGACTTAGAGATTAGTTCTTACGAGAAGTATCAAACTCGCTCAAACTCCAACCGTATAAAAATATTACCTGTTCCGCCTAACCGTGGGCTCATATACGACCGTAATGGTGTACTTCTCGCAGAAAACAAACCGGTATATTCATTAGAAGTCATTGCCGAGCAAGCTACAGACTTAAAAAAGCATATTGCAGAGGTCAGTGAATTACTTGAAATCAGCGTCGAAAAACAGCAAAAACTCTTTAAAGCCTTAAAAAGAAACCGTCGATTTAAACCCATTGAATTACATTCCAGATTGAGTGCTCAACAAGTTGCTCTATTTTCAGTTAATCAGCACAGGTTCCCTGGCTTTTTCATCGATGCCCGTCTAAAGCGTTATTATCCCTTTGGCGACTTAACCACGCATTCATTGGGATATGTAGCTCGTATTAATAGTAAAGACTCCATCCGTTTAGCAGAACAAAACTTATCAGAAGATTATGCCGCAACGCGTAACATAGGAAAACTCGGTTTAGAAAAATATTATGAAGACTTGTTGCATGGCACTATTGGTCACCAGGAAGTAGAAATAAATAGTCAAGGCCGCGTGATCAGAACGCTTGATTACACTCCGCCAGTTTCAGGACAAGACTTAACCATAAGCATAGATATAGAATTGCAAATGATCGCCAAACGCGCGCTAGCGGGTAAACGTGGTGCTGTGGTGGCTATGGATCCTCGTAATGGTGAAATATTAGCCATGTATTCAAATCCAAGCTACGATGGGAATTTATTTGTTCATGGTATCAGCAGTAAAAATTATAAAAAATTACTTAATCCCCAAAATAATAGACCCCTGCTTAATCGAAGTGTGCAAGGCTATCCGCCCGCTTCAACCGTTAAACCTTTACTCGGGTTAACGGGCTTAGAAGCAGGAGTTATCACCCAAAATTCGCGTACTTATGATCCTGGCTGGTTTCAACTAAAAGGTCTCGAACGTAAACACCGAGATTGGTATGCACCAGGGCATGGCTGGGTTAACTTAAACGACGCGATAGAACATTCATGTAACGTCTTTTTCTATACTTTAGCGGTTAGGCTAGAAATCGATAACATTACCAATATGATGGAAAAGTTTGGTTTTGGTGACTTGACCGGCATTGATATTTGGGAAGACAAGCGCGCTATTTTACCAGGAAGAGAAGCCAAACGTAGCCGATATAATCAACCTTGGTATACAGGAGATACAGTTAACGTCGGCATTGGTCAAGGTTTGTGGACAGTAACCCCTTTGCAATTAGCACAAGCTATTTCTATTTTAGCGAATAAAGGCCAGAAAAAAATACCGCACTTTTTACGTGCCACAACCAAAGCAGCTGATGTAAAGCTATTCAATGAAGAAAATTCTGCAGAAGACCCTATAGAAGATAATGTTACACCTGAGAATACAAGCATAAATATTGTTACGAAAATGGTCACTGAAACAGTAGAGTTTGAAGATAAGCCGCCTATTATTTTAAAGGATGATAAAAACTGGAATTTAGTCCTTGATGCTATGCATAACACGGCACAGAAAAAATACCCTGCCTTTAAAGGGGCTCGCTATGACGCAGCGGGTAAATCGGGTACGGCCCAGTTAATATCAAAAAAACAAGATGAAGAATATGATGCAAAAGCAATTAAAGAAACGCAACGAAACAATGCGATGTTCGTTGCTTTTGCCCCCTATGAAAACCCAGAAATTGTCGTATCAGTAGTTGTTGAAAATGTTTTGGAAGGTGGTGGTGGCTTTAACGCAGCACCAGTAGCACGACAGGTTTTGGATCAATACTTTGGTGATCGAGAAATAATCAGTACCGATAAAAGCAAACACCCACAACATACCAATGTTTATGGTAATAGTAAAAAAACTAAAAAATCAGGACGTAACTAGTGCGTAACATCGGGCATGACGAACAAAAACAGCGTAGTTTTTGGCAAAGAATTCATATTGACTTGCCACTACTTTTTGGCATTCTTGCATTAATGGTTTTAGGATTATTTGTTGTTTATAGTGCCGGTGGTCAAGAAATGACGATTGTATATCGCCAGATAACCCGTCTAGGTATAGCTCTATTAGTAATGTTTACTGTTGCTCAAATCCCTCCTCTTGTTTATCAAAAACTGGCTGTGCCTGTTTTTATTTTTGGTTTATTGCTTTTAATCGCTGTTCTCTTATTTGGTCATGTCGGTAAAGGTGCACAGCGCTGGTTAGATTTGGGTATTGTGAAGTTTCAACCTTCAGAAATCATGAAACTTATCGTGCCTATTATGATTGCTGCATATGTCAGCCAACAGAATTTACCCGCAAAATTAAGTACGATTATCATTGCTTTTATTTTATTATCTTTACCAACAATTCTGATATTCAGACAACCCGATTTCGGTACGTCAATTTTAATAGCGAGTTCAGGGATATTTGTTATTTTTCTGGCAGGGCTTAGCTGGAAACTCATTGGGGTTTGCTTAGGTTTAGGCTTAGGTTTTGCCCCAATATTATGGTTCTATTTATTAGGGGCGTATCAAAAACAAAGAGTCACTACCTTCCTAAACCCAGAACAAGATCCTTTAGGTGCAGGGTATCAAATTATTCAATCAAAAATAGCCATTGGCTCAGGTGGTTTTGACGGTAAAGGTTGGCTGCAAGGAACTCAATCACAACTAGAATTTCTACCTGAACGTCACACTGACTTCATCTTTGCGGTATTTAGTGAAGAGTTTGGCTTTATCGGGGTTATCGCTTTATTAAGTGTTTATTTAATTATTGTTATGCGCGGTTTGTGGATTGCAGTGCATGCAGAGCACGCCTTCACCAAACTTTTAGCTGGCAGTATCACGTTAACCTTCTTTGTATATGTTTTTGTAAACATAGGTATGGTTTCGGGTATATTACCCGTTGTCGGTGTCCCACTTCCCTTAGTGAGTTATGGTGGCACATCAATGGTGACATTACTCGCAGGTTTTGGCATCCTAATGGCGATTAGTACCCATAAACGCTTTATTGCTTAAATTCATCAATAAAATAATAAGATTCTGTTACCGTGAAAAAAAATATATCACTTACCTTATCGTTAATTTTACTTTCATTTCTTGTTACTGCTTGTAGCACGAACTCAGGCCGCTATCAGCAAAAAAATGACAGTAAACCAACACGCATCCCGACGAAAAGTGAACTCGTTGATATAACGCCACGAGCAGAGCCTCACAGCAGAGGTGGTAATAAAAGTCAGTATCAAGTTCGTGGGAAAACCTATTCCGTATTAAAAAGTGCTGAAAGCTTCAGTCAAACAGGGACCGCTTCTTGGTACGGTAATAAATTTCATGGCCATTTAACCTCAAATGGTGAAATTTATAATATGTACGCAATGAGCGCGGCGCATAAAAATCTTCCGCTACCTACCTATTTAAAAGTGACTAATAACACCAATAACAAATCGGTTATTGTACGAGTGAATGACCGAGGCCCATTTCACCAAGATCGCATTATCGATTTATCCTACAGCGCAGCTTACAAACTTGGCATGATGAAAACAGGTGTTGCTAATGTAACAATTACCGCCATTACTGATTTTTC
>Ga0209395_1001228_pt1 | contig 36433 bp, 26 predicted proteins | sample GOMGulsemesocosm_3_FD_184635 | JGI IMG/M metagenome (GOLD analysis project Ga0209395, IMG submission 184635) | Methane-oxidizing microbial communities from mesocosms in the Gulf of Mexico - GOM9D Gulf of Mexico (SPAdes) (version 2) | ecosystem: Environmental > Aquatic > Marine > Cold seeps...
TAATTCTTCAGAAGAATGATAAATTTTTGTTTCTAGGTTTATCAGGTCACTTGCTGGAGAATAGGTATGACTTAAAGTAAAGGTGTTTCTTGAAATTTCATTGTAGTGATCATATACATCGGCCAAGGCACCACCCACTTTTTCTGCACCAAATTGTCTGTTTCCACCATCTTCATATTTGTTATAAGATAATTTAAATGTATTGTCATCATTTGCTTTGAATACCATTTTTAATAAAGCACTGGTAAACTTACTTTGTTTTGATGTAATATCTTTAGACTCTGGAATTTCTATTCTGGTATCTTCTGATTTATTTATAATTCCTACCACTTCTAATTTTTCATTTATTTTTGAAAACAGTGCTAAATCAATAGATTTTCTGCCATAAGCACTTTGATAACCAGTAGAAATTTTTCCACCAAAGGTTTCACTTTCTTCTAAATAATCACTTGGGTCTTTTGTTTCATACTTAAATGAACCATTAATTACCCCAGGACCACTAAGTGCAGAGTTAGGACCAACTTCAATGGAACCCACTTTTAATGTTTCAGCATCAATAGTTTGCGATCCCATGTGATGAAAAATTTCTCCCCCAATACTTGCACCATCAATGGTAATATTAGATGCTTTATCTTCTAATCCTCTTAAATAAACTTTTTGAGAATATCTTGCAGATCCACTTACACTAACACCAGGCATATTTGATAATATATCTTGAATATCACTTGCTTGTAAGTTTTCTAGTTTTTCAGATGTAATACTTTTAATTTGTGCTTCTAAGGCAGTATCAGTTACAGCTACTTCCCCTAAGTTTTGTGTTTCATTTGCTACTGCATTTAATGCCAGCCACGTACATAAAGACAGAGAAATTAACAATTTACTATTATTCATTTTGTTCCTTTTGATTTTAATATTGAGAATCATACCCATAAATAATCACGAGATAATCACGTTTCTACAGCATGCTCCAAAAAATCGGCTCTAATTGTATCTTAAACTGATTCCTAGTATCATTATCCTTACGTAATTTAAAAGGATTTTTTTGAAAAATAACATTAATGTAGGGAATAAGGACAATTCACTTAATGTCTTGATAGTAGAAGATGAAATAATCTTAGCACTGGCAATAGAAGTAAGTTTAAAAAAAATGGGTTTTGCTGTATGTGCTATTGCAACATCAGCCCCAAAAGCAATAGAGTATGCAAAAACTAAGAAAGCAAATATTGTATTAATGGACATCAATTTAAACAAAAAAGAAACAGGCATTGATGCTGCAAATGTTATTTGGGAAAAATATAAAATTCCTATTATTTTTCTTACTTCTTTTGCGGATGACCAAACGGTAAAAGAAGCAATGGCCTGCCAACCTTATGGGTATTTAGTAAAACCATACAGAGATGAAGAACTAAAGGCTTCTTTAAATACTGCAATGCACAAACATCAGTATATTTTTAATAAAAAAGAAGATGAAGAAAAAAATAAGGATGATATTTTATATTTAGAAGAAGGTTTTATCTTTGATAGAAATAAGTCTTTTTTATATAAAAATGACAATAAAATAGAGCTTACTACAAACGAAAATAAGTTCTTTGATATTATTACTAAAAATCCAGGGAATATCACGCCTTTTGAAACGCTTTATGCGTATATTTGGGGTGAAGATGCTTACAATAAGGGAAAATTTAGAACACTGTTATACCGACTTAGGTTAAAACTTGGCATTGATATTTTTGAAAACATGTATGAACGTGGGTATAAAATAAAAATAAGAAAAAATCTTGTTTAGGTATTTTGATCTTAAAAAACATTATTCTTTTAATGCTAAAGTTGCTGCATCTCTTTTGCTTGTTACTGTTTTTTTAATCAGTATTTTATCTGTACTTATTATTCCTAAGATACAAGAAGATGAATACAATAACAGTATTGCAGAAATAGAAAAAATTCTATTAATTACAAAAGAACAAATTAAACTTGCAGGTGTTGCTTTAAGTATTCAAACAAAATTAGAAGTAGAATCAACGAAAAAAACGTTTGAGCTTGACTTATTAAAACTAATTAATAAAATAAAAGAAGAGAAACTTGACTTTGTTAATATAAAAAAAGAGTTTGAAAAATTAGAAATTAGTAAACATTGTTCTTATGCTATTAAAACTCCTGCAAAACTTTTTGTAAATAAAAAAGAAGATATTTATAACAGTCATACAATTAAGAACTATGGCTTATGGGAAAAATATACAAGTAAAGAGATTAATCTAAGTTATAGTTCTACAATTAAGTACCATTTTTATACACAAGAAATTGATAAAACACGTTTAAGTATTTTTTGCGAGTACAGTACTTTTAATCAAAACCATGATGTTTTTGAGCAAAGAATAAAAAAATTTGTTCAAAATACCTTTAGCACTACTGCTGCATTACATAAGGGAAAAACCTATTTATTTTGGTTAAACAGCAAATATTCCAATGACGATAAACCCTTGTTTGAAGAGGATGAGAAAAAAAGAAAGAATAAATACACAGTAAGTAATATGTCCAATGTGAACAATATATTTACAGGAAATTTAAGTCCCAAAGACATTATTAATGCAAGTAATAAAGAGCCAGTCTCTCATCTTTTAGATGGAAAAGAAGCGCTTTCTTGGGTGATTGATGTTTATAAAGGAGAATATGAGAATTATATGTTAATGCTTGTAAAAACAGTTTTTAAAGAGGATTTAAAAAGTCAAATGGATTCTGCTTTTTTAAAAATATTACCAGCTTCTATTATCTCATTACTCCTGGCTTTAAGTATTGGTTTTGTTTTATTCAAACGTTTATTTAAAAGTATTAATATACTTACTTACACAGCACAAGAAGTAAAATTAGGCAATAGAAAAATACGTACGCAAGTAAAAGGAAAAGACGATATAGGAAACTTAGCTAGTATTTTTGATTCTATGTTAGATTCTTTTGAAAACAGTATTAAAAGTTTGGATATTAAAGTAGAAGAAAAAACAAAAGAATTAAAAAGATCTTTAGAAGAAAAAGAAATTTTATTAAAAGAGATTCATCACAGAGTTAAAAATAACCTGTCTTTAACGATAAGTTTAATTAAACTACAACAAGAAGAAATAAAAGATGAAAGTTCAAAAAAAGTCTTAAATGATATTCAAGAAAGAATTTATACAATGGAACTACTTCATAGAAAACTCTATGAATCCAGTAATTTAAATAAAATAGATTTAAAAGAATATGTAGAAAACCTAGTTAGTAATATTTCAAGTAGTCATGCTATGAAAAAAAGCATAAAATTAGATATTGACATAAAAGCAATTTATCTAAATATTGAAACAGCAATGCCTTGCGGTTTGATTTTAAATGAAATAATAACAAATGCTTATAAGTATGCTTTTAAAAACAATGATAATCCTAAATTATATATTTCAATTAAAAAAGAAAATGATAAGTATCTCTTAATTATAAAAGACAATGGCAAAGGTATCAAAAAAGGTATAAACATCTCAAATGCGAGTACCTTGGGACTAAGACTAATAAACTCAATTGCGACTTTACAATTAGAAGGGCAGTTAAATCATAGCAATGAAAAAGGAACCATGTTCCAACTAGACTTTAAAGAGAAAATCATTTGATTTTCTTTTTATGTTTTAGAAATGCTGTCATTTCTGTATCTTGCATAGGTTTTGCGTATAAATAACCTTGAATTAAATTGCATCCATTTTTTAATAAAAAGTCTTTTTGTTCTTTGCTTTCAACGCCTTCTGCAATTACTTCTAGTTTTAAACTCTTGCATAAACTAATAATGGTTTTACAAATTTCTGAATCTTCAGTATTTTTTGGAACATTATCTATGAATATTTTGTCAATCTTTAATTTATTTATGGGAAGTTTTCTTAAATAAGCTAAAGAAGAATAACCCGTACCAAAGTCATCAATAGCAATTGAAATACCCAAGTCGCTGATTTCTTTTAAAACCCTGATTGATTTGTCAGGATTTTTCATAATTTGACTTTCACTTATTTCAAACTCAATATCTTCATAACTGTAATTTTCATTATTAAGTAAATCTTTAAGAAAAGAAATGAAATCATCTTTTTCTAGCTGTTTAATAGCGAGATTAATTGATATTCTTTCGGGTTTTAATTTTTGTTTATTCCATAAATTTACTTGAGAAAGAGCTTTTCTCATAACTATTCTGTCAAGCTCTACTATCATTCCCGTAGATTCAGCAAGGGGAATAAAATCATTTGGAGTAATAAGTCCAAGCGTGGGGTGATTCCATCTAACAAGAGCCTCCATTCCAACTAAGGTATTGTTTTTTGCATTAATTTGCGCTTGGTAATAAACCAGCAATTCATTTTCTTCTAGTGCTTTTTTTAGCGATGTTTTTAACAAAACACGTTGTAATACTTTATCTGTCATTTCTTTATCATAAAAAGAATAAGTATTTCGGCCACTTCTTTTTGCTTCATACATAGCAGCATCTGAATTCTTTAATAGTGTAGATGCATCGATTCCATCGTTTGGATAAATAGTAACCCCAATACTAATAGTAGTATTAAGCGTATTGTTTTCTACAATAAAAGGTTTTTTAAAAAGTTTCATTATATTGTTTATGAAAACAGAGACATCATCAACGCTTTGGACGTTATTCAAGATAACAGTAAATTCATCGCCTCCAAGCCTTGCAAAAGTATCTGAATCTCTTATTTTATTCTTTATTCTTTTTGATACTTTAATGAGTATTTTATCCCCTATATGATGACCCAAAGAGTCATTTATTTCTTTGAAATTATCCAAATCTATAAATAATATAGCAATATTACTGTGATGCCTACGTGCTGATTTTATAGCTTGTTCTAACCTATCTTTAAACAATACTCTGTTTGGTAAATCCGTTAAAGAATCGTAGTTTGCTAAATGTTCTAGTTCATCTTTTATTCCTTGTAGTTTCGATTCTTGCTCTTTTTGTTTGGACATATCAATATCTAAACAAAACATTTCAGGAGAGTCGCTGTGTTCTCCTAACATAATATGTGAAGAATAAACATGAACAGTAGAACCGTCTTTTTTTTGAAGTGGTAGGGCAGAAGGAGGAATAACTACACCATTATTACACCAGTTAGCATGAAATGAAATGATATCGTTTCTCATAAAATTAGGAATAATCAAATCTTCAAGTTTTTTACCAATAGCTTCTTCAAAAGAATAACCATATATTAACTCACTGGCTTTATTCCAATAAATGACTTCTCTGTTTTTATTGTATCCTTGTACAGCAATATTAGGTATTTGGCTGATTAATTCAAAAAATTTACTTTCATTATCATAAATCATAGATATTCCTATAACAATGTATTTGATTATTTTAGTTTATCATTATTAAACTTAGCGCGTCAAAAGTGAAATTATCTACTCTAAAAGAAAACTTTAAAGATTATATTAAGCTTAAATAAAATGTTTCAAAGATTATATTATGATAAAATGGTGTATAGATTCCTAGGTTTAAGGAGGATGATATGCATAAAGTTATTATCTTAGGTTCAGGAAATATTGGTTTTGCATTGGCTTTATTTTTGGCTAAGTCAAATTCTTATGACGTAACTCTCTTAGCTCGAAAAGCAAAAACACTCAAAAAAATCCAAAAAGACTTAAATATTACTGTTCTAAAAAAAGATCTGGAAGATAAAAAATCCTATGAAAATCTCTTAGAAAACTATGATACAGTTATTTCTGCTTTGCCCTATTATTTAAATATCTTTATTGCAAAACTTGCATTAAAAGCAAATATTAATTATTTTGACTTTACAGAAGATGTGAAAACAACGGAAGCGGTTAAAGAAATAGCTAAAAAAGCCAAAAAAAATCAAGTTTTTATTCCTCAATGTGGTTTAGCGCCTGGTTTAATATCTATATTGGCTTATTCTTTATATCAACAATTTGATGAGGTGTATAGTATTAAAATGAGAGTAGGGGCCTTGCCTTTAAATCCTTCTAATAAAATCTTATACAATCTTACTTGGTCAACAGATGGTTTGATTAATGAATATTGCAATGAGTGTTTTGCAATTAAAGACTCAAAACTAGTCTCTATACAAGCATTAGAAGGCCTTGAGAAGTTTTCTTTAAATGGTTTGGAATATGAAGCCTTTAATACCTCAGGAGGTCTTGGAACCCTATGTGAGACTCTGGAGAACAAAGTTAAAGAATTAAATTATAAAACCATTCGTTATAAAGGGCATAAGGCTTTAATGGATTTTTTAATTAATGATTTGTTTTTAGGAAAAAAAGAAAGAAGAAAAATCCTAAAAGATATTTTAGAATATGCTGTTCCAACTACTAAAGAAGATTTGGTTCTAATATTTTGTACCGTAATTGGTAAAAAAGATTCAATTTTGCAAGTAAAAACAGATGTCAGAAAGATTTATAATGAAACATTTTATTCCCATAAACTGAGTGCCCTTCAAATAACAACAGCCCTTTCTTTATGTACTGTTTTAGATCTTTATGTGAATAATAAACTTAAAAAATCTTCTTTTGTCAAACAAGAAGATATTAATTTAGAAGATTTTTTATCCAATAGATTTGCACAAAAATTTCTTAAAAAGGATTAATTATGAATGAAGCTATCCTTAAAACCCTAGGTTTAAATAAGATCAAAAAAGATGGTTTTTATCCTTCTGTTTTAATTGCAAAGGATTATATATATTCAAAAGGAAATGAAAAACAGGTTTTCTCTCCTATAAATAACGAAAAAACTGCGCTATTTAGAGAAGTAAATGCCTCTTGTGTAGATGAAACTCTGGATAATTTGCACAAAAGTTTTAAGCTTTGGAGAAAAGTACCTGCGCCTAAAAGAGCCTTATTAATAAGTGAAATAAAAAAACAAGCCATAAAAAGAAAAAAAGACCTTGCGTATTTAATTACTTTAGAATCAGGAAAAATATACGAAGAAGCCTTGGGTGAAGTGCAAGAGTTTATAGATGTTTGTGATTTCGCTATTGGCTTATCACGACAGTTATACGGGCTAAGTATTACTTCTGAGCGTTATAAACATAAAATCATAGAACAATGGTATCCTTTAGGAACCATAAGTATTATTTCTGCTTTTAATTTTCCTATGGCTGTTTGGGCTTGGAATGCAATGCTTGCTTTAGTATGTGGTAATACCATTTTATGGAAACCCTCCAATCAAGCGCCTTTATGTGCCCTTGCATGTTTTTTACTGGTGCAAAACGCCTTAAAAAAATTTAAAGATTATCCCCAAGATATTTTTGCTGTAATTATAGCCTCAAGAAAAGTATCCAAAAAAATTCTAAAGAATAAAAAATCTTCTTTAGTTTCTGCAACAGGTTCAGTATCAATGGGTAAAAAAATAGCACCTATTATTGCAAAACGCCTAGGGAAATCGCTTTTTGAACTGGGTGGGAACAATGCTCTAATAGTATGTAAAAGTGCTGATTTAGACCTTGCATTAAAAGCAGTAGTTTTTTCTGCTATTGGAACAGCCGGGCAGAGATGTACCTCCTTACGACGACTCTTTGTGCATAAAAGTATTAAAAAAGTTTTTCAAGAAAAACTAATAGCTGCGTACAAAAGTTTAAAAATAGGAAACCCCTTTGATGAAAAAAACATTATGGGACCCTTAATTAATAAACAAGCCTATGAAAATATGCAAGTAGCCCTGCATTTAATTAAAAAACAAAAAGGCGAAGTCGTATATGGTGGAAAAAGAATACTTAATAAAGAAGAATCTAACTCTTATTACGTAAAACCAGCCATAATAAATATAGATCACAAAGCCCAAATTGTGCAAAATGAAACTTTTGCACCCCTTTTATATCTAATGGAATTTGAAAATATAAAAGAAGCAATAGAAATGAACAATGAAGTAAATCAAGGTTTATCCTCTTCTATTTTCACAAATGAGCTTAAAGAAGCAGAACTGTTCACTTCTATTTTTGGCTCAGATTGTGGTCTTGTTAATGTAAATGTAGGAACCTCAGGTGCAGAAATTGGTGCAGCTTTTGGAGGTGAAAAAGATACAGGTGGAGGAAGAGAAAGTGGAAGTGATGCCTGGAAGAATTATATGAGAAGATTAAGCTCAACCATTAATTACGGAAATGAAACCATTTTATCACAAGGTATTAATTTTTCTTAAGAAACAATACCTTGGTATTAATTAAAAGTAATAATAAAAACAGCTCCATTTTTTGAGTTTTTTGCATCAATATTTGCAGAAAAATTTTTATTTAAAATCATTTTACTCATATACAAACCAATTCCATTTCCATTATTTTTTGTTTTACTTGTGACATAAGAATCAAAAATCTTATCTATAATTTTTAAATCTATTCCTTTAGCATTGTCTTGGATACTTAAAATATTTTTATTCAATAGAATATCTATTTTTGGATCTTTGATTTTCTTTTCAAGCAAAGCTTCTTTTGCATTTTGAAGAATATTTAAAAGCACTTGGGCAAGTTCCTTGGGATAAGAATACAGTGAATAGTCTTGCAGTATTTTTATATCTAAAGTGATATACGATGAATCTAAAGAAGAACTAATAATTTTATTAGAATGAGAAATAACAGTGGAAATTAAAAACGTTTGTTTCTCTTTATCTTGTGTATAAAAGTTTGAAAAATCATCGATGGTATGGGATAAGTATTCCAGTTGAAATTGTGCTTCGTCTAATTTTCCTAATAAAAAATCTTCTTTTTTATAATGATCCATAATATGAAGCTGCATATTCATAATAAAAGACGCAATGCGGTTTAATGGTTGTCTGTATTGATGAGAAATATTACTAAGCATTTCACCCATTGATGCGAGTCTGCTTTGATGAATTAATATTTGTTCTTGCACTTTTTTCTCTTTGATTAGAATTTTTGTTTTATACGACAGTGCGAAAGATAAGATTAGTGCTTGCACAAAGTTACCAATATACAAAAAAGGAAAATTATCTAAATGAAGAATATCAAATATTTTGATTATATCTGAGATAAAAATACTAAAAACAAAGACACTCCATGCCAAAACATAGTACAAGGCAGGTTTAAAGCCTTTTTTATAAATCAAGTATGAAATAGGAATGAAAGGAAAAAATAAAATAGAATAAGCCTGTTGGAATATTTCATAATTTTTAAAATACAAAGATATGATGGTAATGCCAACAATTATAAAAATAATAATATTTACAAAGGTATATATATTCTTATAATATGTTTTTAATTCTAGAAATTCTTTTGAAAATAAAAGAGCAAAAATAATAGCTAGAATGGCCGTTATTATAAGGCAAGCCGTATTTAAAAATATAATTTGATATTTTTGCAAAATAAACAAAATCATAAAAAATTGTAGAAAACTATAGTACAAATAAGCGATTTTTTTATTGCTTAAATACCACTGGAAATTATATAAAATAACCATAAAAAGGGAGCCTATATAAAAACCAATTAAAATATTATTCATTATTATCCAAATGTATTTTATATCCAAAACCAGAGACATTCGTAATTGTATTTTTGGAGGTTTTTTCTCTGAGTGATTTTATTAATAATTTAATAGCATTTTTAGAAGAGCAGGCATCGTATACATTATTTTCTATGCTTTCATAAGAGAGAGAAGAGGGATAGCTTTTTATAAAAAGCTCTAATAAGGCTCTTTCTTTTTTAGATAATGAAATGATTTGATTTATTTTGCTTAATTCTTTTTCTTGGGTATTATAAACAAAATCATCAGATAAATAAATATTATGCTCCGGTTTTTCTTCTAAATAACTTTCGCAACTAAGTAAGGCTTCTTTTATTTTAATAATACTTAGAGGTTTTATAATATATTGAATTAAATGTAAATTGATGGCTTTTAATAAATACTCTTCTTGTGAATACGCAGAAGTAATAATAATTTGAGTTTTTGTCGATATCTTTCGTATTTTTTTTGCCATTTCTAGGCCATTTAGTTTTGGCATTTGAATATCTGTTATGACAATATCGGGAGCATTTTTAACAAAACTGTCATAACCTTCTTTTCCATTACTAGCTAAATACAGTGTTTTGCATTGTCTTTTTAAATAAGACGAAATATTTTCTTGTGTAATAGGATCGTCTTCAACATATAATATACTACTGTGTTTTAATTTATTCATTAAAATTATCTTTTTATTTATTATATCAAGTAAAACTTTTATTCCAACACCAAAGTCACACATAATTTTCATAGTATCTGCTTAAAGGTTTGATATGAAAATTCTATTAACACAAGAAAATAATGATACAAAAGCTATAGCATTCAATGAATCTTTGATTCTAGATGCATCTAAGTTTTCACACATAAAAATCAATTCTTTCGTAAAAGAACTGGATTTTAAAGTCCTAAATGAAACAGATATTATAATTTACAATAAAGAAACCAAGTTTATAAAAATAAAAAATGCACTTCTTCTTCTGCAAGAGAACGACGATATTTTAACAGCAGATTCAAGTTATGTTTTTAGTCTGTCTTTTTTAGATTATGATGTGAACAGTTATATTCATTATCTTGATTTATTAGAATCTGCAAAAGCCTCAGCCTATGATTTTAATACATCTTTTTTAGACTATATCTTTTTAGAAGAGAATAACTTTGATAAAAATATCTTAAATTTAAGAATACAAGAAGAGGAAGAAATAATAGCTTCTAAAATAGAGACGGTAAAAGATGATTCAAGAAACAGTGTTTTTGATGAAGAAAAAAAGTCTCCTGTTTTAAAACCAGAGCCAGAACCTGAGCCAGAACCTGAACCTGAGCCAGAACCAGAACCAGAACCCATTCCAGATAAAGAAGCTCAAGCGCCTCTTTTAGATCTTATTATTGATAAAAATCCTAAAGAAATACCCATAACATGGCAGGGAATTGAAGGACTTGAGGATCATTTTATTAAAAAACCTACACACTTTTATTGGGGAGACTCAAACAGAGCTATCAAATGTTCTTGGGCAGATGATCAAATAATTATTACAAATAATGCAAATCAAAAAATTAATTTAGGAAATGGAGACAATAAATTAGATATTGGAAATGATGCCAATAAAAAAATCACAGCAGGAAATGGTGATGATGTCATCTATATTGGTAATAATGCAAATGATAAGATTGACTTAGGCCATGGAAATAATATTCTAGAAATCAATAATGATGCCAATAAAAAGATTACGGCTGGAAAAGGAGATGACAGTATTAAGATTAATGGAAACAGTAATTCTTCTATTACTCTTAATGATGGAAATGATGCTTTACACATAGGTGGAGACAGTAATGGGAATCTTAATCTTGGAAATGGAAATGATCATGTTTTAGTAGAAGGAAATGCTAATAGTTCTATAGACTTAGGAAAAGGAGATGATTTCTTAGAAGTCTTAGGTGATTCCAATGGACGAATAGATGCAGGAAATGGAGATGATTATGTACTTATAAATGGAGATGTCAACAAAACATTAAACCTAGGAAAAGGAAATGACTCCCTAGTCGTCAATGGCAAAATAAATGCTGATATTATTGGGGGATGTGGAAAAGACAGTATTGTATTAAACAACTATACTTATGATGATTATATTAATAACGTAGATGATATTCAAAATAGTCTAGACGGTTTTGAAGCGATAAAGTTTTCAGATGGAACAGTAATAGGAGATGAAACACTTTTTGAGGAATACAATACCTATTCCTATGAATTAAAAATCACTGCAAAAGTCACTGATATAGATAGTGAAAATATTGATTCAATTAAAATTGACGCCTCAACGTTACCAGACGGAGTAAAACTTTTTGATGAAAATGGAAATGAATTAGAGTTAATTGATGGTTATTATGTCCTTGAAATAGATGAAAACCAAAAATGCATTGATGAATCAATAGCGGTTGTATCAACAAGACCTTTAAGTGAAGAAGAGCTTAAAAAAATCGAAGTTACTTCAACTTCAAAAGAAGAAAATGGGGGAGATGAAGAGAGTATCATAAAACAACCCATTCTAGAAGATAATAATCAAAATGAAGAGAATGATAACGATGATGAAGGGAATAACAGTAATAATGGCTCAGAGAATAATTCTGAATATGAGAGCATTAATATAGATGAAATAATTGAAAAATTAAATGATATCTCATATAAGAATTATCAAAAAATTCAAAGCCGTGAGTTTGATATTAATTTCGAAGACTTGTTTACCCTTGAAGATGAAAATATATTTCTAGAAGATACTGATTTCAAAGAAATTGAAGTAATAAAAATAATGCATAGTGCAAAGGGAGATTTCCAAAAAACTGAATTTTCTTCCCTTTTTTTACCTACTTACGAAACAGTCCTTGATGCAGAATATGAAAATAAAATACTCACAGACAGTTTTTAGTAGGAAAACTTTTGATTCGATATAATAAGAATAAACAGAAGGAAAACAATGTCGTATTTTGTATATATCCTAGAATGCAATGATGGAACTTTATATACAGGGATAACTAAAGATATTGAGAAACGTTTAGATGAACATAATAATAAAGACAAGGGCGCCAAATACACAAAAGCAAGGCGCCCGGTAAAACTGCTTTACGAAGAAAAAGCAGAAGATAGAAGTGTTGCTTCAAAACGCGAATATTCTATTAAAAAACTAAGTCGCGTGAAAAAACTCCAATTAATAAACAAATCTCTTTAAAACATACAGTAAAACAAGTCTAAAAAAGGAAAATCGCAAAATATTCCTTTTTAAATTTTTTTTTAGGAGAGATGATAGTTCGCTTAATCATCTTGCATAACTTGTTTAGATAAAGACGCATAAATGCAGTATATAAAACAATAGTGTTAAAAGGGTTTGGAAAGAAGAAAACCCTGTACTTTTTTGAATAAAAAGCATATGTTTCTGGCATTTGAAAAGAAAACATATGCTAATTTCAACAAAAGAAAGATAAGTTCCTTTTTATTTAATTTCTAAGTTCAGGGGTTTTTCTAGCAAAGATGAAATAAATCCATTGATTGTTTCTCTGCCTCCTCCTAAATTGTTATATACACCAACTATTCTTGGGGTAATAATGGTATTTTCTTGATATATTTTAGCTTTGATTGCACCAAGAGACATAATCGCATTTTGAATAGTAGATGGATTTAATTCACTGGGCATAGGAATTATAGTAGATATATTTTCTCCACTTATTCCTAGTGTCTGAACAACCAATGTTCCTGAAATCTTTTTGCTTTGCGCGGCAACTCCTAGTGCAAATAAATTTCCTAAATCAACTGAACCCTCATTGACTGTAACATTGGCCGTTAATCTTAGTCCCACCCCTAAATAAGTAGGAACAATAACATCTGCTCCTTCTCCTGTGATTAAACTGGCTTTTGTCGTTTGTGTATTTTTATCTTGCGTTAATTTGACACCAAAAGATTCAGTATTGAATTTTATATAATCCAGTATAACAACATAACTGTTTCCTTTGTATCCAGCTTTTGCTAAACCAAAAGTAATCCCGCCACTTCCTAGAACTTCACCAATAGCAAGTCTCATAGTCTCATCAGGAAGAGAGTCTAAAATCCTTTTATTGCTCAAAATACCAGAGTATTTCATGTTTACAGGCAAAGGATCAATAGGCTGGTATCCATAGGATGCAGCATTTTTAGGATCTCCTGCTGTATCTGGTACCCGCCAATTGGAACAACCCAAAAGTAATACAACTAAAGACAATGCAAATAATACTTGTGTTTTCATATATTCTCCTTTATTTATTTGTACATTAATTATACGTTTAAAATATATTAATAGTAATAAAATAATCCATTTAGTTTTTATTTTAAGCTGAGGTATAGAAAAACAGTTTGAAACTATATGTTTACTCAACACTTAAGTTTTAGAATCATTTTATTGCTTTGTTAAATAATGAGGATTGCATGTTATGAAGAAAAAGTAAATGATAGAATTTGTGTTTCTAAGAGAGAATATTGTATAAAAAAATCACAAGGCTTAAAAAGTTAATATTGATAAAAGAAGGTGATTAATCCTTCTTTCTTTTAATGTCCTCGTCCTAACATTTCATTTGCTTCTGAAATAATCATAAAAGCTTCTTTATCATGTTCTATAATCATTTGTCTCAGGCTTTGTAATTTTGTTACTTCTACTACAAGCAAAATTATCTTTTTTTCTTCATTATTTGAAAAACCCTGACCTGAAATTACTGTTCCCTCAGGCCCTAATTCTTCTTTAATAAGTCTTGTAAACAAATCAACTTTATTGGTAACCAGATGTACTACTTTTTTATTTAAACTTCCCGTTAAAATAAAATCAATAACTTTTGTTGTTACATAAATACTGATAATACTCCATAAAACACTTGTTTTATCCTCAAATAAAAACAAAGCAGAAGTAATAATAAGAGAGTCAATACATAATATTACCGTAGAAGGTTTTATTTCACTTTTTGAAGAAACAATTCGTGCAATAATAGTAGAACCCCCAGCAGAAGAGTTTCCTTTAATCACTAATGCCAAGCCCAAACCAATAAAAGCACCTCCAAATATACTAGCAAGCGCTTTATCAAAAATAATAGCTTCAAGTTTCAATACTTCTACAAAAAGGTCAATAAAAATTGATATTAAAACAATAGTAACAATGGTTCTAAAAGCAAACATTTTCCCTAAATATTTATATCCTATAAGTAATAAAGGAAGATTCACAGCAATCATTAATGTACCAATTGAAAAAGGACTTACATAGTGTAATAAAAGAGATAAACCAGCCGTACCTCCTGTTAATAAATCGTTGGGAACGAAAAACCATACAACTCCAAGGGCTAAAAAGATACAACCCATGATAATAAATGCATAGTTGCCAAGTTCTTTTTTTAATATATTATTATTCATTTTTTTCCTGTAGTATTTTTTTCGTATTGTAGCTTATTTAATTTTAATAATACTTATTTTTGCTGTGAAAGTACTTGATGATTATCAAGCTGATAAACCATAGAATAGAAAGTACAAATATAGTACTTATAAAAAGAATAGAAATATCGAAGGAAAACTGAATAAAAGGGCTTATGAAAGTCGAAAATAGGGTGGCATAAAGGACTGCAAAAAGTAGCACAATTGAAGGATTAGGATAAATTCCAATATTTCTTTTGTTCTATTATTTATGTTTATTTCTTAGATATATATTTATTGTATTAAGCGTTTTTTTATAAAACTTCTAATTCAAAAGGTTCAATATGCGCATTGTATTGTTTGAAGTTATTAATAAAATAAGAATAGTGCTCACTCTCGTAGTGTTTATCTAAGGCTGCTTCATTTTCCCATGAATCAATTACAATAAATTCAACTGGATTATTTTTTGCTTGAAAAACATCATACATAAGGCATCCATCTTCTTCTTTTGAAGGTTTTACTGTTGTTTTAAGTAATGCTTTTAGCTCTTCAATACAGTCTCTTTTTGCCAAAAATATAATTTGTCTTGTAATTGTCATAATACTCACTTTTCTAATAGTTAATTTTTTGTATTGTATTAAATATTTACTTTAATTTAAATCAATGCTTTGTTGAAAATTTTGTATACAAAATTAATAATTAACGTTTTAAGAGCTCTTTCAAAGTGACCTTTGCGCTTTTTTCTTTTTCTTAATTGTCAGAAAAAGAAACAAAAAGAAGCAACTGACACATTGATAAAGCCCTTCGGGTTCCTAAATGTTTTTATTTGTTAACTAGCCTGCGGAACCTACTAAAATGTGCTAAAGAGCACATTTCTTCACGCTCGAACAGTCCTCGCCTTTTTCCGTTAAAAAATAAAAATATTTAGCTTTATCAAAGTCAGGGGAAAGAGTCGTTGGGAATGTTGTTTTACTTTGACTTGTTTTGAATAATAATTTAAAGTTGAATATCCCTTTTATTTCACTATCTTTAATATTATATTTATTTTTAGGAGTATCACTATTCTCATAGTAAAAACTATTATTTTTTGCTTGATACTTTGATGCCATATTTTTCTCTAATAGCTTTAGTTTTTAATAAGATTTCTTTTGAGGATTCTTTGTATCCTTCGATTCTTTGAGTGTTTTTTATAACTCTTTTTAAAACATCTTTACCCAAGATTCTTTTAGTCATAATTAATCCTTGTATACTTATATTTTATCAAAATAACGATTTGTTTTTCTTTTATTTATCTCATTCTTATTTCTATAATTTACGTATATTCTACTTTTCTTCTGTCACTAATATATTATCGTTTTAAGAGCTCATACAAAGTGACCTTTGCGCTTTTTTCTTTTTCTTAATTGTCAGAAAAAGAAACAAAAAGAAGCAACTGACACATTGATAAAGCCCTTCGGGTTCCTAAATGTTTTTATTTGTTAACTAGCCTGCGGAACCTACTCTTGTGCTTGCACTCTCTGTGAGAAAATGTGCTAAAGAGCACATTTCTTCACGCTCGAACAGTCCTCACCTTTTTCCGTTAAAAAATATAAATATTTAGCTTTCTCAAAGTCAGGGGAAAGAGCCTTTGGGAATGCGGTTTGATTGTTAATGATTGTAATGAGTACTTTAAAGTTACGGTTCTAATTATTTGACCAATTTGAGAGACAGTGTCTCTCAAATTTAGAATAGGGTGTATAACTAAGATAACACGGGTTTTGAGTTTTTTTTGTAGGAAATTTGGCATTCATTGAGTGCCAAATTGAGGAATGAAATATTAAGTGATATTAAAACTCTACACACTGTATCGAATTTTATAAATACTTAGCTATATTCTACTTTTTCTTCTGCTACTAACAGATTATCATCTTTTGTGATTTCATAATTATTCAAAATATAATCTTTATCATCAATCTTTTCAATTAATTTAATTACGCTTATTACTTCATCTTGCTCATTTTCATTTAATGAATCGTATATATTAGAAATAGGGTGGTTATCATTACCTAAAAGGTCATTTATATTTTGTACTGAATTCTTGATATTTAAATATTGTTTTCCAAATACTATGTTTTTTACTTTATTCATAACTTCAATTTGTTTTGTACTATATTTGTTTTGTGAGATAAAATTATCTAAAATTGTATTTGCTAACTCTTTTGAGGAGCTGTTTATAATACCTTTTATAAGATTATCAAAATCATGGTTTTCATTTATTTTATTATCAATATTTTCTTGAAGATTAAAAATAAAAGCTTTTAAATTATCTATGTCACCTTGTGTTATTAAAGGAGATTTTTCTAACTCTTTTAATTTATGTAATTTCTCTAAATATGCTTCTATTACTTTTTGCGCTTCTGTTTGGATTGAAGCATTCTTGATATGTGTACTTGAATCTATTTCTTTAATCTTAATTATTTTATCATCAAAGATTGTTTTCACTATTTTTTCTTTTTTCTTTAAAGCCAGATTTGCTAAAGAAGATATATTTGTTTTTATTTTCTCAATTTCATTAATGTTTGTGAAATCAAATGTATCTTTTATTATAGTTTTTATAAAATCTTTTTTTTCATTTACATCTTTTATATCTCTAGATTTTAGTATTTGCGCTTTTTCTTTTAAGTCTTTTATGTTTTTGTCATTGTTTTTTTTATTTAAAATATTTTCTTGTGTATTTAAAATAAGCATTTCAAATCTTTGTACTTCAAAATCATTAGGGTCTTCAATATATTGTGAAATAGTACTAATATCATTTAATAAATCTTCATTTATATATTCAAAAGAGTTATTTTGTAATTCTTGAATTAAAGGCTTGTGTTTTTTTACATAATACTCTTTTGAATTAATACATAAAATTTGCTGTTTTACTATTTCTTGAATAGTATCTTTTAATTCACTTTCTTCTAGACTCATAAGAAGTTTAACTCTTTTTAAAAAGAGTCTCTCTTTTAAAGATTTATTCTCACTTGATTTTAATCCTTCGGTTATTACGTCAAAGTATGTAAAGTTCTGACAGAAGTCAAAAATCTTAAAAGAATTTTTATCATTTCCATCTGCAAATACATTAGGACATAACCTTGTTCCTCTTCCAATCATTTGCCAAAATTTAGTTTTCGATTTTACTGTTTTGAAAAAAACTAAGTTTAAAATTTCTGGTACATCAATTCCAGTATCTAACATATCAACACTAATAGCTATTTGAGGATTTTTTGATGGGTTTTTAAAATCATCCATAAGTGAATCTACATGGGATATTTCACTATGTATTATTTCAGCTGTATCACAATCTTTTGGATATTTTAAATCAAAAACTTCTTTTATAAACTCTGCATGAATTTGGTTTTTAGCAAAAATTATAGTTTTTCCTATTTTATTTCCATCTTGAATTTTTAGTCCATGTTCAAATAACTGCTCTAATACTTTTTCGTTTGTATCTTTATTTAATATTCTTTTATTTATTTCTTTTGAATCAATGTTTTTTTCATCATCTTGTGTTTCTTCATCAAATTCATTTTCAAATTTATCTTCAAACTCTTCTTTTTCATCATTTGATAATTCAGCATATTTTATACCTCTTGATACAATTCCTAAATCAATCTCAAAAGCTTCAAAATTAACTAAATATTTATCTTCTATTGCTTGATTAAGTGTATACGAATCAGTAGGTTCTTCAAAATCTGTTTGAAAAAAGTCATAAGTGTTTCTATGAATTTCATCTGTTGGTGTAGCAGTTAGTCCAAGTACTAAAGAGTCAAAATATTCAAAGATAGCTGTGTATTTTTTATATATACTTCTATGTGCTTCATCTACTATTATTAAATCAAAGAATCCACTGTTGTATTGGTTTTTTCGTATTAAGTTATGAACCGTTTCGTATGTTCCAAAATGCATACGGTTTTGTAAATCTTTTTCAACTACAAGATTTACAGATGTCTCGCTTAAAAATTCATCAAAGTTTTTTCTTGCTTGTTTTACTAACTCTTTTCTATCTGCTAAAAAAAGTACTTTTCTTACCCATGAGGCTTTTAGTAAAATATCTGTAATACTAGCCGCAACCCTTGTTTTGCCACTTCCTGTTGCCATTACAAGTAAAGCTCTTGTTTGTTTAGCTTCATAGTTATTTAAAACAGATTTAATTGCTCTGTGTTGGTAATATCTATCTGTAATAGCATCATTTATTTTAAAAGTTGAGGGCTTGTTTTTTTTGATTGCTTCTAGTTTGTTTAAAGCTCTTAGTATTTCATCTTTTGGAAAAAAACTATGAATTTCTCGAAAAGGGTAGAGTTCATTTTTATACTCAAGAACATGACCGTTTGTTACAAATATTAGAACTTCAACTCCAAACTTCTTTTTTAATGCATTTGCATAAACTTGGGCTTGATGTTTTCCTTTAGTTACATTTACAGATGTTCTTTTAGCTTCAATTACAGCTATTGGAAGATCATCATTCCAAAGTACATAATCAGCATAGCCAAAGGATCCATCTTCAAGTACAAGTCTATACTCTAACTCTTTTTTATTTTTAAAGTTTTTAACATCAAAACCAGCATCTTTTAACTCTAAATCAATTAAGTTTTTTCTTGTAGTTTTTTCATCTATGTCTTTTATTTTGATAACTGTTTGTTTTTTCTTTTGTTTTTCTTTTGGTGTTTTTAAATCTAATGCATCTTGAAGTTTTTTAAGTTCTTTTACTAAGTACTCATTTTCTTCTAATAGTTTTAAATCTTCGTTCGTTTGTTTTATAACTTCTTGCTTATTTGGATTGGCTTCTTTTGGAGTTTGTGATCTTTTTAAATCTACATAATCACCTGAGATTTTATAATCACTATAAACCTCTACAATCCATCTTTGGAATTTGTATAAACATTGATTAGCATATAAACTCTCTTTGTCACTTATGCTTTGTGAACTATCATGAGTAGCTATGTTTCCTACTTTTCTAATATAATGCAGTTCATCTAATAAATAAGGTGGAAGAATATCTTTAACGTCAGAGTTTTTTAAATATGAGTTTAGATTTTCATTAGGATCAAAGATTATTTTTTCATCTAAATCCTCATCAACTCTATAAACAAATTTTACAGAGTTTTCCAAAGCTTTTCGTGAATAAATAGCTGAAATCTCAGGCTCGTCTAATACATTAGATTCAGCTTTTATACTTTGGGCTTGTAAACTTGCGAACTCATTTTCTAAAAAACTAAAGTTACTCATATTTAAACCTTTTAGTTAAAACTTTTTTGTAGTAATGTTTTGAAATTCTCTTCTAGTTTATTTAATTCTTTTTCGTATAGACTTTTTTGTTCTTCTATTTTTTCTATTATTTTTGCGAATTTATTTTGTAATTCTATTGGTGGTAAAGTAAAATTAATTTCTTTCAATACAGAAGAGGTAATACCCTGTATTGTTGCTCCTCTTTGTTTATCTTTGATAATTTGACTGTAAAGTAGAATAAAGTAATATGCATATATAATATTGGTATTGTTGTTTACATTTGTAAGTGCCATAATATCCTGACTTGTACATAAATCATCTTTGTTAATTGATACTTTTCCAACACCCACACGAACACCAATTATTAAAGAGTTCTTTGGTATTAATTTAGTAGAACTTTTCTGAATGGCTTTTTCCGTAATATATTCTACTGCATCATTCTTATTAATAAATAATTTTCCTAGTGATACTGTAGTAATCCAAGGTATATTACCAGTAAAAAATAATTCTTCTTTTCTTGATGGTGTTCCTCCACCTTTCCATATTCCTAAGTTTCCAAATTTTATCATTTCAAACTTTTTAGGATTTAAAACTGGGTCGCCAAACATATCAATAAAAACAGATTTTGAAAGTTCATCTAGTTTTTTTATTGACTCTTTTCGAAAACCTATCAACTCTTGTGCTTTATCCAAAACAGAAGCAATCTCTTTTTGTTTTGCAAGTGAGGGTAGTGGAATAGGGATAATTGACATTTTTGATTTATTTAATTTTAATCTTGTTGACCCACTTACATATCCATTATAATTAAATGTATTTAAATAATATAAAACATAGTTAGTTATAGCTACGTCTTTTCTAACTCTTAACACATGAGCATGGTTGTTTACCCAACTTTTTCCATCAATTAAATATGCTTTTGGTTTAGTTTTATCATAAAATAAAACACCATCTTCTCCTAATAAAATCAATTCTTCATCAAAAATATAGTCATCAATATAACCTGTTTGTTGAGTCGCTCCGTAATAAGGGAATAATGTATCAATAGATTTATTTTTTATTCTTTCTGCTCTAATAACTGAACTTAATGGTTTTCTTTTATTATCTAAAATATCACAAATATCTTCTAGGTTAACAACATTACTCATTCCCGATCCTCATCAACTCTTCATTATTAGCCAAGATATTCTTATGAAAAGTCTCAGGAATTCTATTCCAATCTAATACTTGTACAAAAATAGGAATATTCGAGTCTTTTAAAGCTTCTATAAAATCTACAAAATTATTTATATCTATTTTTTCTTTATTTTTAGAAATTAATACTAAATCTAAATCACTTGTATCATGAGCTTCTCCGTTTACACGACTTCCATAGGCAAGTATTTTAAGCTCTTGTTTTAAGTTTTCTTTTGCAAGTGATATGATTAAATCTTTGTCTTTTTGTCTAATTATCATCTATTGTCTTTATTAGTGAATTTGTATCTATTATAAATTGTTCAATTATTACAAGTGTTTCATTTGCTAATGAAACACCATAATCATGAGCTGTTGTATTTCTATTATCTCTATATTCTAACCATCTTTCAACTTCTTCTATTGATAAAAGCCCATTTAAACCAGCTTGTCTAAAGATATCTTTAAATCTTAGTTTATCAAGAGCTTTGTTTGTATGTAAATATGGTTTTAAAGATTTTTTTAATAACTTTCCAGCTTGTTCAAGTATAATTTCAAACTCTTTAATAACAGCAGAACGATACATCTCAAACTCTATTTCTTCTTGATCAAATTTTGCCAAATACTCAAAAGCTCTAGCTAGTGCTAAATTACATTTTTTTATATATGTAGTATCTAATTCATTCATATCATTTGTCCTAATTCATCTAAACCTTTAGTAATTTTCGAATTAATATCTTTAATATCTTGAAGTATTTTAGAAGGCTTATCATATTTAACTTCTTCATATACTAACTCTTTGTATCTATTAATACTTAAATCAAAGTCATTTTCTTCTATCTCTTTAATTGGAACTATAAAGCTTTTAGCTGTTCTTTTATTCTCTTTTTCATTTTTTAGATTTTCATATCTATTTAAAATATCAGGAATATCAGAACCCTCACAAGGAGTTCTATTATCATTTAAAGTAAAACCATCATTTGTCATATCATAGAACCATACATTATCATTTTTATGACCATTAGTTTTAGTAAAAACAATAATTGCAGTACTAACTCCTGCATAAGGTTTAAATACACCAGAAGGCATAGAAATAATTGCATCTAATTGTTGATTTGAAACTATTTCAGATCTTAATTCTTTATGTGCTTTTGTTGAACCAAAAAGTACACCATCTGGAATAATAACAGCACATTTTCCACCAATTTTAAGAGATTTTAAAATAAGTGAGATAAATAAAAGTTCAGTTTTTTTAGTTTTTGCTACATCTAAAATAGGTTTTGCTACTTCATCGTAATCTAATGAACCTTTAAAAGGAGGATTTGCTAAGATCAAATCATATTTTTCTTCTTCATTTATATCAAACTTTGAAAGTGCATCATTATTTAAAATATGAGCAGATTGGATATTATGAAGCATCATATTCATTGAAGCAATTCTTGCCATTGAAATATCAAAATCATTTCCATAAAAAAGATTCTCAAACTCTTTTGTATTTAACTCATCTAAAACTTCAGCTCTACTTTCTTTAATATATTCAATAGAATTAATTAAAAATCCAGCAGTACCACAAGCAGGATCATATATTTTATACTCTTTTGTAATATTTGCATTTTTAAGCATTAAAGTAGTCATCATTTTAATAATATGACGTGGAGTTCTAAACTGTCCATTCGTACCAGCACTTGCTAGTTTTGAAAGTAAGTACTCGTATAAATCACCTTTAATGTCTTTATCATCAAGATTTAAAGTAGAAATCATATCTACTACTTTTTGAAGCAGTTTAGGGCTTGGAATTAAAAAACTTGCATCTTTCATATAATGAGAAAATGAACTTTGGTTTGAAGATAAAGTTTTAATAAAATCAAATACATCATCTTTAAATATCTTATACATATCTTCTGATGTTTTGTCTTTTAGCGTATCCCATCTTAAGTGCTGTTTATCAGAAGGAAAGATATCAACAATACTATCATCAAGTTTCTTTTTTTTAGTAATCTTCTTTTGCGCAGTATCTAAGCTTCTAATAAAGATAAGATAAGTAAATTGTTCAATAACTGTCAAAGGATTAGAAATCCCACCAGTCCAAAATGTTTCCCATATTTTATCAACATTACTTTTTAATTCATTTGTAATCATTATTATCCATTTGCATTTTGTTTTAAATTTTGAAATAATTTTACTATAACTATATAGCCATTTTGCTTACAAAAGTGTAATATTTAAAATCTTGATTAAAAAGTGTCACCAGTGGTGAGAGTTTTGATTTTTATTTAAATTGACTTAAATTAAGATCTTTGTTAAAATATAAGTTCTATCCAAAAGCCTTCGGGCACACTGATACACACTGTCAAGCTAAATGCTAAAGCAGAGGCAGAAAGAAACATGGGATAGGTTTCTTGTATCAGGCTAAATCTAAATATTCTTCATTCCATTCATCAAAATATTTCATAACAGTTCCTCATCTTTAAACGATAAAAATCCATTCTTTGTAATAATAATATGATCTAAAAGCTCAATACCTAAGAGTACTCCACATTCTTTGAGTCTTGAAGTAATATTTATATCTTCCCTACTTGCTTTTAAGACTCCACTTGGGTGATTATGAGCTATTATAATGCTATTTGCCCTATCTTCTAATGCTGGGCTAAATACTTCTCTTGGATGAACTAAAGCTTGATTTAAAAGGCCTATGCTTATGACTCTTTTTTTTATTATCTCATTGGCCCCATTTAGAGTGATTAAAATAAAATATTCTTGTTGTTTGTTTTTGTATTCTTGCAGTTCAATATAAACATCACTGGCTTTTGTGATTTTTGCTTCATGTGGAGATAAATATCTAGAAAAAAGCTCGTAAGAGGATAATAAAGTAGCTATTTTTGCTTTTCCTAAACCTTTGATTTTAATCAAGTTTTCATAGTTTAAATTTTTTATGTCATTATTGATAAGTTTTGTTACTTCTTTGGATAAAACTAATACATCTTTGTTTTTTGTACCACTAGCAAATATAACAGCAAAAAGTTCATATTCTTTTAAAGCCTTCGCTCCTTTTTTAAGAAGTCTTTCTCTTGGTTTATCAATATTTTCAAGTTCAATAATCTTTTTCATAAGCTTACTTAATAATTAAATTTATTATATATTGTAGCGAATAAATACGATACTTATATCTTTAATTAATAAACTATGCTTCCGAGAATGAATCTTCACTTAATGATTTTAGTACCTTATTGAAAAGATATTTGACTTTTACAGTCACTTATGACATAATATAAGCATTAAAAGGTCATTTGTGACCTATTCTATTATTTGATAAGGCTTTATTATGACTAGATTACAACTATTAGAAAGAGTAAAAGCAAGAAGAAAAGAACTAGGGATTACAATAGATAATCTTTCCCAAGTGTCGCATTTAGGGTATAAGACATTATCAAGATTTTTTGCAGGTGCGGATGTAAAATTGAGTACTGTTGAAAAAGTGACCGAAGTATTAGGTTTAGATTTTGCAGGAAATGAAACAGTTAGTGTTAATGATTTAAGAGATAAAAGAGCAGAAAAAAAAGCTATATATATTGTTTCTTTAGTTCAAGATACTTCTGCATTAGAAATGCAAGGTTTAGAAAGTGATTCTATTAAAATTTTAATTGCAGATACAAAAAAAGAGTTTCTTGTAGGAGAATACAAGAAAAACTTATGGGCAAGTTAATTAAATCAATATGAAAGATACAACAAAAATAAAAGGTGCAAAGGTAACTTTGTATGAGCTCTTTAGTAATAACGAGAGTAAATAGAAAAGATAACTTATAATGCGTAAAATTTTCTTTTTACTTGATACTTGAATAAAAAGACTTTTTATGTTTTTTCTGAAAAACTAAGCCTATTTTTGTTTCTGTACTTTTGCATTTGTTTCTTTTATGCTGTCATACTTATCTGACATAAGTACAAACATATAAGCAAGAGAAGATACAATTACTATAACTATTACAATATTTCTCATTATTTCTCCTTCTTATTTTTTGACTTCCTTATACTTGAAATAAGAAAGCTTTTACAGTGGCTTACAAATGCAAATGTTGAAATACTTAATGCTATTGTTATAAGTAGAAGGGCGCTTATAGCACTTGGGAAAAGGCCCAAACTTGATGCTAGAAGTAAGATACTAAGACTTATTATAAAAGCAAAAACCATTTTAGCTAGTAGTGAAAAGGTACTTGAAGAAAAAATTAAAAGTTTGATGCTTGAATAGGTACTTGTACTCATATAAGACAAAAGTTCATCATGACCTTCAAGTGTTTTAATATTAAATGTAAAATTATTCATTTCTTTGTGTATTTTGCCAAGCATTTATGTTCCTGAATTATTTGAAATTTTGAAGATAGTCTACTTGAATCTTGTACTATTTTTCATTAAAGATTATATTTTTAGCCTTGTTTTAACATTTTCTCTCTTTATATAAAAAAGCTGTCATATCTTCACTTGATAGTGGTTTAGAATACAAATAACCTTGAATCACATGGCATCCATTTTCTAACATAAATTCTTTTTGATCTTTAGTTTCTATTCCTTCTGCTATGACTTCTAAGTTTAAGCTTTTGCATAAGGTAATAATTGTTTTACTAATGGCAGCATCTTCAATATCTTCTGGCAAATTATTGACAAAACTTTTGTCAATTTTTAATTTATTAATGGGCAGTTTTCTAAGATAAGATAAAGACGAATAACCCGTACCAAAATCATCAATAGCAATAGAAATACCTAAGTTATTGATATCTTGCAAAAGCTGAATAGCTTTAGTGGGATTTTGCATAATTTGACTTTCTGTTACTTCAAATTCAATGCACTCATAAGCACATTGTTCCTTATGTAATAATTCCTTAATAAAGCTGATTAAATCCTCTTTTTCAAGCTGTTTTATTGCTAAATTAAGTGAAATCTTTCCTGTTTTTAAACCCTTTTTATGCCAGTAACTTAGCTGTGCCAATGCTTTTCTCATAACAATTCTATCAAGTTCTATAATCATACCACTGGCTTCTGCAAGAGGTATGAATTTATCAGGAGATATTAATCCAAGTGTAGGATGATTCCATCTAACCAAAGCCTCCATTCCCACTAAGGTATTATTATGTGCATTTATTTGGGGTTGGTAATAAACAATGAGTTCATCATCTTTTAACGCTTGTCGAAGAGATGTTTTTAATAGTACTTTTTGCAATGCTTTAACGGTCATCTCTTTATCATAAAAACAATAGCTACTATGAACGCTTTTTTTTGCTTCATACATAGCTGCACTTGAGTTTCTTATGAGTGTATTTGAGTCATAACCATCATTTGGATAGATGGAAGAACCTATACTTGTACTTGTATACAGCATATTACCATCCACAAGAAAAGGTTCTTTAAAAAGTTTTATAATGTTGTTTATAAAAACTGAAATATCCTGAGTGCTTCTTACATCATTTAAGATAATAGTAAATTCATCTCCACCCAGTCTTGCAAGGGTGTCACTGTCTCTTATTTTACTTTTTATTCTTTGTGCTACTTGCACTAATAGTTGATCTCCAATTTGATGGCCAAGGGAGTCATTTATTTCTTTAAAACTATCTAAATCCATGAATAAGATGGCCAGTTTATCTCGGTGTCTTCTTGAAGATTTAATGGCTTGTTCTAACCTGTCTACAAAAAGAATTTTATTGGGTAAAGAAGTCAAGGAATCATAATTGCTTTGATATTCTAATTCTTTTTTTTGTATGTCTAATTTGTGTAAACTTTTTTCTAGATCTTGGTGAGTATTTCTTAATTCAAGTTCTTGTTTTTTTTGTTCGGATATATCAATATCCAAACAAAACATTTCAGGCCAGTCACTGTTTTCACCCAACATAATGTGTGAAGAATATACAAAAATATTAGAACCATCTTTTCTAAGTAATAATAATTCAGCAGCAGGAATGGGAATTCCTTTTTCACACCAGTTTTCATGAAATCGAATTAAATCCTCTTTCATATAACTTGGAATAATTAAATCTTCAAGTTTTGCTCCAAGCGCTTCTTCTTTTGTAAAACCATACATTTTTTCACTTGCTTTATTCCAGTAGATAACTTCTCTGTTTTTGTTATATCCTTGAACAGCTATATTTGGGATCATACTTATCAGCTCAAGAAATTTGCTTTCATTATCATAAATCATAGGCTTTTCCTATAAGAATATATTTGTATTTTAAAGTTTATCACGCTTAGACTTGAACAATCTTAATTTATAAGCTAGTTAAATTTAATTATATTTAGCTGCAATACATTAAAAATAATGGTAAAAGTAAAATTACCAATACTCTTTATGAAACCAATAAATAAGCTATATGTGGTCTTGGTACTATAAATATGTAACTTTAACATACTTTTATTGCAATTTTATTCTTAAATAACAAATAAAAAAAATAAAATTATTTTTTAAAAAAATCAATTGATACTTATTCAAACATTTTACCCCAACATCTGTGGCTTGTCTCTGCAAAATTCTGTATTCAAGAAGTAGCCATAAAATTATCTTTTCTTGTAAATATAATAATTTTTATAGAAAAGGCTTGTTTAAATTGAATCTTTTTTATTTAAGTTTCCCAGAAATAAAAAAGATAAGGCCCCATTAAATCAATGTTCTTTAAAAAAGAAGAGAAAGAGAAATAGTAAAATATATTATATTTAAACCTGAAAAGTTTTAATTGTTAGGGGAAATTACTAGTTTATAGCTAGACTTGATTCTAAAATAAGCCCCAAAAAAATTTATTCATTAAGAGTAAGACTAAAAGTTCTGATTATTTATTGGGTGTAAATGAGTAAATATACTTTTATGTAAAGAGCAGGAGCTTAAAAGCTCTCCCATTCTTCATTATTTTTATTTTCAAGTAGCTCTTTATTTGCTGGTTTTATTGTCGTTCTTGAGGAAGGTGCTCTTCTTTCTTTGTATTTGCTATTACTTATATTTTTAGATGGGTTTCCTCGAACATTTTTATTTGTCGTTGTGGCATATTGTATAAACTCTTTCTTGTTTGCATTGGATACAATAAGTTTTGCAATGCCATCTGTTTCATTGGCTATATCTTGAGTTTTACTTGAAATAGCGGCATTTTCTTGTGTTTGTTTATCAAGTGAAGCAACTGCATCATTGATTTGTTCAATACCTGTTTGTTGTTCTTTACTTGCACTTTCAACATCTTTAATTAAACTAATTGTTTTAGCAATATTGTCATTAAGAGAAGAATAACCAAGAATCATTTTAGCTGCTATTGATTTACCATCATTTGCTTTTTTAGTTGCATTCTCAACCAGACCTTTTATTTCATCTGCCGCTTCAGATGATCTTGATGCAAGGTTTCTGACTTCTTGAGCCACAACAGCAAAACCTTTTCCTGCTTCTCCAGCAGTTGCTGCTTCAACAGCTGCATTAAGTGAAAGAATATTTGTTTGAAAAGCAATTTGATCAATAACGGAGATTGCATCATTAATAGCGCTTACTTGCTCATCAATTTCATTCATAGCAGTAGTTGTATGTCCTGCAAGGGACTCCCCTTCCTTTGCAGAAGTGTTTAAGCCGTTAGCGTACCCTGCCATTTTTACTACATTTTCTGTATTACTAATAATACTTCCTGTAATTTCTTCAAGTGCTGCTGATGTTTCTTCAAGAGCACTGGCAGATTGATTTGAATTGGTATTTAAAATATTTACATTTTCCAATAATACTTCACTGCTGTTTCCAAGGGTTAAACCGTTATCTTTATTCTCTACTAACATTTCATTAATAATATCTGCAAGGGCATTTAAACCTTCTGCTGTTTTACCTGTTTGTCCTTGAATTCTATGTGTAAAATCTAGCTTTTGGTAAGAGCTAAGTGCGTCAGTTACTTTATTTAAGTCTTCTGTCACATTTTTGGCCATTACTGCTAACATTTCATTAATAATTGTTTTTAATTCTTCAAGCCCAGCATTATCCGTTGATTTTTTAACCGTTTGTTTGATTTTTCCCTCTTTTACAAGAGAAACAACTCTTTTTACATCATCAATTAATGCAGCATCTTGGTCTTTTAATGATTTGATTTTTGTGATGTTTTGATTAACGGCTTCTGTCATTTCCCCAATTTCGTCATTCGTATGAACATCAATAGTCCCAGAATAAGCTATTTCATTGTTTAAATATTTAAAAAAATTAATTAAAGAATCTTTAAAAATATACATATTTGGAATTAATTTTCTATTAACATAAAATAAAAGTACAAAGAATAAAAAAGAAAATCCTGAAAAAGTAAATAAAATTAATAAATAACTTTCATTGGTATCAATAGCGCTTTGCACCTCTTCTGATGTTCTTTTTTCTAATACTGTCATAAAATCATCAATGGGTTTTACGATTTTTGCTTTTTCTGCATGGTATTTATTTGAGTGGGTTAATTTAACTGCTAAAGCATTATCTGGATTTTTTTTAATTGTGAACTTACCCTTTGCATCTTCAAATAAACCTTTCGCAGCATTCATTGCTATTGTCTCTAATTGAATAAGGTCATTGGAGTTTTTTTGTGCTTCACTTAAATACGCGAACTCCGTTTCAGTAAATCCAGCATCTTTCATCATTTTATTTAATGATATTTTTTTACCGTCAGGTTTAGGTTTTTGTCCATATTCCAAAACTAAATCCCAGTAAATTCTGTTGTAATTTTGAGGTCTTTCTTTTTCTCCATTTCTAATATTAATAATATCCCAGTACATTTTTTCGTACTTAGTATCACTTGTGGCAGAAAAAGTTCTGGCTAACCTTGTTAAATCATCAGAACTTTGTCTCATTTCATAGGCTAATAATAGCGACTGTACTTTTCTATCTTGAATTTTCTTAACTACACTAGCTTGATTATTAATCAAACTTACTAAGAATAATATTGTAGCAATTACTACTATTCCAGCTAACATTAATGATCGTAAAAATAACTTAAAACTCATAACTTATCTCCTATTGATAGTTTTTAAATACATAAAACAGACGTATTTTTTTTATTTGATTTAGAGTATTCAGTAAAGTAACTTTTAATAATGTTAAGATAATTATATATGAGAAGTAGTTAAGTCATTTTTAATATATCAAAAGTGATTTTAGAGTGACAATATTATTTCTTTATTAATTTAAGAGGCAAGTATATTTTTAATAAATATTAAAAAAATACTTGAGAAGAAATATAATATAGTAAAGATGCTATTGTAAAATACTTATCTCTGCCATAATTCCTTTATATATAATATATTTATTATTTGTATCAAAGCTTATTTAACTAATATAATATATAACAAATATAATAGATGAAGAAAGGATAATATGAAAAGATTTATAAAATATTTCTTTCTTATCTTAGTATTATTTTCTTCGACTTTATTTGCAAGAACGTTAAAAATTGCAACTCCTTCTGATTTACCTCCTTATTCTTTTATTAATGCTGAAAATGAAATTTCTGGTTTGTTTATTGACTATTGGCTTTTGTGGTCTAAAAAAACAGATGTTAAGATTCAATTTATTCCTTCTTCTTGGAATGAAAGCATAGCTAACATAAAAAATAAAAAAGTTGATATTCATTCGGGTTTATTTAAAACCTCAAGTAGAAAAGAGTATTTGAAATATTTAAAACCAATTTATAATGCAAATTCTCATATTTTTGTATTAAAAAATAAAAAGATAAATAAAATAAGTGAACTCAATGGAAAAACTTTGGGGTTTATAAAAGGGACATTCTTCGAAAAATATTTTGCTAAGAACTATCCCTTAATACATACAAAAACCTATCTTGATTATAAAGATTTTAAAAACGATGTACGAAATAATAAAATAGATGGCTTTATTGATGATGATGTTATTTCATGGATGAACATCATTAGATATTTTGATTACAATAAAGTAAAAAAAATAGAAGACTTTTCCTTGAATAAGTGGTTTTATGCAGGAATTAAGAAAAATGATAAAAATTTAGAAAAAATTGTACTTATGGGTATGAATAAAATACAAAAAAAAGACTTAGTACATTTAGAAAAAAAATGGATTCTTAATAAAGAACTACAATCGCTCTCATCGTTAAAAGAAAATGATATTTTAAGCATTGAAGAAAGAATATATTTAAATAAAAATCCAAATGTTAGTCTTGCTTTAATGAAAGGATGGAAGGGTATGAGCTTTTATAATGAAAAGATGGAAATATCTGGTTTTCATGTAGATTTATTAAATCAAATAAATAAAAATCTAAATACCAAAATAGGGTATAAAGTCTTTGATTCCTGGTCGAAAGCCTATATAGCTAGCAAAAGTGGAGAGGTAAATGGGATATTTGGATTGTCATGGAGAAAAGAGAGAGAAGCATTTTTTTCTTATTCCTCCCCCTATTTTTTTACTCCATATTATTTAGTGACACGGAAGTTAGATAGCTCTATTAAGGATATAAACAATTTAGATAATAAAATAGCAATTGTACAAAAAAACTCCATTGCTGTAAATATACTTCAAGAAAAACAAAAAAAAGTAAAAATTATATATTCCAACAATCAAATTGACATACTCAATAAGATTGCAAATAAGACGGCTGATTTTACTATTCAAGATGATCCTTATGAATATGATTTAGAAAAATATAAGCTAGAAGTAAAAAAAACGTTTTTTCTTAAAGAGGGTGAATTTCACATTGGAACAAAAAAAAAAGATAAAGTTTTTACCTCTATTATTGATAAAGGTCTTAGCTCAATTAGTAAAAAACAAATGCAAGAAATTAAAAATAAATGGGCAAATAAAAAGATAAAAAAATCTGTTTTTACTGCTGAGGAATTAAAATATATTAAAGAATCTCCTGTTCTTAATATTGGAATTGAAGAGTGGCAACCTGTTCTTTATACTACTGATGGCAAAAAAATGCAAGGCTTATCAGGAGAGATTTTAGAACTTGCTTTTAAAAAATCATCTTTAAAAATCAACTTAGTAAAAAATAATTGGTCTAACTTATTAAACGATTTTAAAGACAAAAAAATTGATATTTTACCTGTGGTGTATTATGTAAAAGAAAGAGAATCTTTTGGCCTATATAGTGATCCATATTTAAGTATAAAAGATTATATTTATGTCAAAGAAGAGAATAAAGATGTCTCTTCTTTCAAGGATTTAAAAGGAAAGAAAATTGCACTTATTAAAGGGTATGCAAGTGTAAAATTTATAAAAGAAAAATTTCCATCTATTGAGATAATTGAGGTCTTAAATGTTGAAGAAAGTATTTTAAAACTTATCAATAATGAAGTGGATGCGATTTTTGAAGCACAAATTGTTGTTGAACATCAATTAAAAGAATTATTAATAAAAGGCTTAAAAGCAATACCCCAAAATGTCATTAAAATAAATAAGATACATATGTTTTCCAAAAAAGATGACTTTGTTTTACAAAGTATTTTGCAAAAATCTCTGTATTTAATTTCACTAGAAGAAAAAAATAGAATTATTTCAAAATGGTTAGGCACAGAAAAGGTAAAAAGTGAGTTAAATATTATATTTGAGAGAAAAAGAGAGCCTTTTATATTTTCTAATTCTTACTTAAAAGGCATTGAGTACGATTTAATAAAAGAGGTTTTTAAAGATTACAAAACTAAGATTAATTATTCTAATGTTATTTTTGACAATCTCTATGATACTTTTAAAAATAATGATGCCATCGATATTGTTTCTTCTATTAAAAAAAGAGACGATGCTTTTTATTATTCAGATGATTTTGTTACCTTAGGAAATGTTTTTATTACAAGAGTAGAAGACAATATTACCATTAACAGTATTAAAGATTTAAAAGACAAAAAAATAGTGGCTTTTAGAGATGCTTATAAAGTTTCAAGTAAAGAATTTTATTCTATGTTTAATCCTAAAATACGAACGGATAATTATAAAGAAGTAGAGGCAGAGGATGCAGTAAGAACCTTCTTAAATAAAAAAGCGGATATCTTATTTTTGGATAATAATATCTTTAAATGGCATTTGAAATATATAAAAGAAAGCTCGATATCCCAGTATAAATTGGATTACTTAAAAGGTTCTAACAATACACTAAAACTTGGGTTTAAAAATGAAAACCTTAGAAATATTTTTAATAAAAACCTAGCAAAAATTAAAGAATCAGGCAAGTATCAAAAAATTATTAATTCATACATTTTGTATGATAAAAAAGCTAAAGTTGAAGTACTTACACTTTTATCAAAGTTATTATCAAAATATATTTTTGATGGTAATAGAAGTGAGATTAAAAATATTATAAATATTTTTAAAACAATGTTTTATTTGAAAAATATTGAAGTTTATGATGATAATAATAAACTTTTATATTCTTCTTCAAAAGCATTACTTAAAGATGCAATGCTTTTTGATAGTTTTTATTTCCTTTATAATCATCCTAAAAAAGTAGGCTTTTTAAAGGCAACATTTAATGAAAAATTACTCTCATCTTCCACAACTAGTCATATTCCAGATATTAAAATGTTTAAAAATCTTAGCTCTTATGAATATGTCAAAAATATATATAAAGAGTTTTCTTATTTAACAAATAAAATAGTGTTTTCTACAAAAGAGAAACTTTTTATAAAAAACAACCCTCTTATTACATATTCTGACACTCGTTTTGAACCTTTGGTTTTTATTGATAAGAATAAAATAAGTGGTTTAGTAATAGATTATATAAAATTAATTGAAGATAAAACATCCTTAAAATTTAAGTTTATAAAAAAAGATACATGGGCAGATACCATAAAAAGTTTTGAAAAAAAAGAATTAGATATTTTACCTTCTTATTCGAGTTTAGCATTAGAACTAAAGGATTCAGTTTTATCAAATAGTTATGAGGGTTTTAATTATATTCTTATTACAAAAGACGATGAATCTTTTACCAATGATATAAATGATTTGAAAAATAGGACCTTGGCTTTGCCTAAAAACCTACCGGTTTATAATTATATTAAAAAAAACTATCCTTTTATAAAAATAATTGAAACAAATACACTAAAAGAAGCTTTTGCTTTAGTTGCTAAAAATAAAGCGTATGCAAGTATTGAACACTCAGCTGCTGCATCGTATTACCTAAAGAATTTTTTCCCTTCTTTAAAAATCACGGGTGTTTTAGAGAATAAATACAATCATAGTTTTTTAGTACAGGAAAATAAAGCTGAGCTCTTATCTATAATAAATAAAGTACTTGATTCTATTAGTTTTGAGAAAAAAAATGAGATAAGGCATAAGTGGATTAAAACAAAAATCAATACAGCCGTTGATTATACAATCATATATGAACTGATTTTTGTTTTTGTGCTTATTCTCTTGATCGTGTTATATTTTTTAAATAGAATATCTAAAAATAAAAATGTTATAGAAAAAATAAATCTAAAACTTAATGCCAGTGTAGGGGATTTATCACTAATAAAAAATGAACTTGAAAATTCAAATGAGACATTACAAAGTACCATACAAAATTTAAAACAGACTCAAAATCAATTAATAGATGCTGAAAAAATGGCTTCCTTAGGTAGCTTGGTAGCAGGGGTCGCACATGAAATCAATACTCCAATAGGTATTGGACTAACAGGAATATCTCACTTGGAAGAACTTACAAAAGAAATAAATAAACAATATACAAATGGCAAAATGACTAAAAATGAATTTGAAGAATATTTATACAATAGCAAAGACTTGAGTTTTTTGATTCATAGAAATCTTGAAAAAGCAGCTGGCTTGGTTCGCTCTTTTAAACAAGTAGCTGTTGATCAAAGCAGTGAAGAAAAAAGAAATTTTAATCTAAATAAATATTTAGCTGAGATATTACAAAGTATTCATTCTGTAACTAAAAAATCAAATATCAAGATAGATATATCTTGCGCTAATGATATTAGAATTAATTCTTATCCAGGAGCTTATTCTCAGATTATCACAAATCTAATAATGAACTCACTGATACATGGTTTTAAAGAAAAAGAAAAGGGTAATATTAGTATTAATATTACCAAAGAAAACAGAGATTTGAAAATTCTTTATACAGACAATGGAAAAGGAATAAAAAAAGAAAACATAAGTAAAATTTTTGATCCCTTTTTTACAACTAACAGAGATAATGGTGGCTCAGGTTTAGGATTAAACATCATTTATAATATTATTGTATCCAAACTAAATGGTAGTATTAAGTGTATAAGCCAAGAGCAGCAGGGGGTTGAATTTATTATTATAATTAAACTTACCGATAGTGCCTATATTAATAAAAAAAATAGTAAAGATTTCATTTAAACTACTTGAGATTTATTTTAAGTGCATATTATATACTTTGTTCCTCTTCCAGCTGTATTTTCTTTTTGATAAATACATTTTTTATCTAATAGTTCTTTAATATCTCTAGTCGCTGTTGCTGAACTAGCTTTACTCATTGAAATATACTTTGCTTTTGTTAAGTCACCTTCAAAGTTATTAACACCTATATCCAAAATTTTATTTAAAACTTTTTGTTGACGTGCATTTAAATTGTCATCTTTATGAATATCCCAAAAATTTGTTTTAATTTTAATATATGTTAATTTATTTAATATTTCATTTATTGATTCTATAAATGTTTCTAAAAACCAAATAAGCCAAGTTGTTATGTCCAAAGGATCTGCTTTCTTTTTAAATCCAGTAGTTGCTTCTAGTGCTTTATAATAGTTTTTTTTATTTTTATTTATTTCTTTTGAAAAAGAATATAGTTTTGAAGTAGATGATTTTTCAATTCTAGAGAATACTAGATCTCCAATAGCTCTTGAAATTCTTCCATTTCCATCATCAAAAGGATGAATAACTAAAAACCATAAATGTGCTATTGCTGATTTTATTAAAGTATCTTCTGTTTTATTAAACCATGTTAGGAAATTATGAACTTCATCAAAAAGAATATTACTTGGAGGTGCTGTGTAAAATAGTTTTTCACTACTTGTTCCTCTTGAACTTACAATATTCATTTCACCTTCATCTCTAAAGTTTGCAACATTAATTTTTATACCTTCACTATAACCACTAGGAAATATAGCCGCATGCCAGGCAAAAATCTTTTCAATTTCTAGTTCTTGTGAAAAGTTTTTGTTAATGTC
>Ga0209395_1001229_pt1 | contig 36400 bp, 32 predicted proteins | sample GOMGulsemesocosm_3_FD_184635 | JGI IMG/M metagenome (GOLD analysis project Ga0209395, IMG submission 184635) | Methane-oxidizing microbial communities from mesocosms in the Gulf of Mexico - GOM9D Gulf of Mexico (SPAdes) (version 2) | ecosystem: Environmental > Aquatic > Marine > Cold seeps...
CAGCTAACAGCTAACAGCTAACAGCTAACAAATAATAGACGAAAAAAAACAGAGCTCAAGCTCTGTTTTATTATGCGTCGCGAATAATTAGTGTGCAGTTTCTGCCGGTGCGCTTTCTGCTTCTGCTGCTTCTTTTTGAAGCTTCTCTACTTGTTGTGCGTAAAGTGCATCGAAGTTAACCGGCGCTAGCATGAGCGCTGGGAAGCTTGCTTTAACTACTAGGCTATCGATAGTTTCACGTGCGTAAGGGAATAAGATGTTAGGGCAGAAAGCGCCTAGTGCGTGGTGAGTTTCACCCCCTTCCATGCCAGAGACAACAAAAATACCGGCTTGCTGTACTTCGATTAAGAAAGCGTTATCTTCTTCGTTCTTGGCAGTGACTGTCAGTGTTAATACCACTTCATAAACATCTTCGCCAAGCGCTTGAGATTGAGTGTTCATCTCAAGGTTGATTTCAGGCTTCCACTCTTGAGTGAATGACTGCGGGCTGTTAGGCGCTTCTAAAGAAAGATCTTTTAGGTAAATGCGCTGGATGCTAAATTGTGGTGTTTGCTCTTCGGCCATGATGATTTCCTAGTAAATTAGAGTTCTGAGTAAGCCGGCTCTTTTTGTTTAGCCTTGCTTTGTGACACGGAACTCGTGGTAGTTAACGTTTTTACACTATTTTCCCAAATGATAGGAAGTAAAGTTTTGCTGATTTAGGCTTCGCCTAATTCATCTTTATTATAGTGAAAGTAATTGATCTAATTGACCGTTGCGCTCTAGTGCGTAGAGTTCGTCGCAGCCGCCTATATGTTGATCATTAATAAATATTTGTGGCACAGTGTGACCGCCGCTGCGGTGCATCATTTTTTGCTTCAGCCCTCGTGTCTTATCGACAGCATATTCTTTAAAGCTAACGTTTTTTTGCTTTAATAGCATTTTAGCTCTAACGCAATATGGGCAAAATTGAGTGGTATATAATTCAATGTTGGGCATGGTCTGTTTACCTTTATTTAACCAAAGGTAAGCTCTGCGCTTTCCATTCAACAATACCGCCTTTTAAGCGGACGACTTTTTCAAAACCAGCCGCCATCAGCTTTTTGGTCGCGCTACCCGCAGTTTGGCCCATATTGCAAACGACAACAACATCCTTTGCTTTATATTTTTCAATCTCGCCTATGCGCTTGTCTAAATCAACCAAAGGAATATGGATAGAGTTTGTGATTGTGCCACTTTCCACCTCTTTCTTTGAGCGGATGTCGAGTATTACGGCATCTTCTTTATTGATCAGTTGAATAGCTTCAGCGGTTGAGACCGATGCGCCTGCTTTTTTACTCTCAGAGAAGAGCAGCATGCCAAGAGCAAGTGCAAAAGCGATGACTAATAGATAGTTGTTGATGACAAATTCGATTACTTGTTCCATTTTTTACCTTGTCTGAAGAAAAATACAGCGACCAAGTATACATGGCAGATTTCGTGCTGATAAGACTTAGTGATACATAATTGACCATATTCTGTTTATACGCGGCAATTCAGTGCCAAAAGGGTGACAAAGAGTCGTCGTGAAGCGCCCCTTTGAAAAAAAATTCCTCGCGGCAGAAAAAAATACCGTTATCTGCTTAGATTGCTGTTAGCACAGGTTTTTTTTCGGTAGGATTAGCTGTTTATCATTGTTTACCTGTAACGGCCAAAATTATGCGTTTACAGTCACGAGAAGACCTATTGTCGAAGGGGAATGACTAGATATGACCGGTAAAAAAGTACCTACTGCACTAATAATACTTGATGGTTTTGGGATTGAGGTTACAGATTCGTCCGCAATTACCGTTGCAAGTACTCCAAATTGGGATCGTTTAATGCAAAACAATCCTAATAGCCTAGTGAAAACATCGGGTTCTTCGGTCGGCTTGCCTGATGGGCAAATGGGTAACTCTGAAGTAGGTCATATGAATATTGGTGCGGGCCGTATTGTTTATCAAAACCTGACTCGTATCACAAAAGCGGTTGAAGAGGGCACTTTCCAGGAAAATGAAGTGTTAGTACAAGCGATAGACAAAGCCATTGCCAATGATGGCGCAGTGCATTTTACAGGTCTTCTCTCTCCCGGTGGTGTCCATTCTCACGAGGAGCACGCTTTTGCCGCGATAAAAATGGCAGCGGCACGCGGTGCTAAAAAAATATTTTTACATGCCGTATTAGATGGTCGAGATATGCCTCCTAGGTCAGCCAAGGCGTCTCTAGAAAAAGCGCAGGCAGTATTTTCTAAACTGGGTTTAGAAGGCAGTGGTATAGCCTCTGTTGTTGGGCGTTATTTTGCGATGGATAGAGACAATCGTTGGGATCGGGTAGAGCAAGCGTATAACGCAATGGCGCATGGAGATGGCAAGTACAATGCCCAAGACGGTGTGCAAGCATTAGAGATGGCTTATGCGCGTGATGAAAATGATGAGTTTGTCGCAGCGACTTGTATCAAAGGCATTGAGGGTAAAGTACGCGATGGCGATTCGATTATTTGCTTTAACTTCCGCCCTGATCGCTCTAGAGAGATCACGCGCGCATTTGTAGAATCCGGCTTTAATGATTTTGATCGAAAAGCGCCTATTGCACTGGCTGATTATGTGATGATGACAGAATATGCAGCGAGTATCGATGCTAGTTGCGCGTATCCGCCGTCGTCTATCAGTAATGATATTGGCGAGTATATTTCATCTTTAGGTAAAACGCAGTTGCGAATAGCTGAGACTGAAAAATATGCGCACGTGACCTTCTTCTTTAATGGTGGTCAAGAGGAAGAGTATCCAGGTGAACAGCGTATTTTAGTGCCCTCACCAAATGTTGCGACTTATGATTTACAACCTGAAATGAGTGCACCAGAGGTGACGGAAAAATTGTGCGCCGCGATACGAGATCAAACATTTGATTTGATCATTTGTAATTTTGCCAATCCTGATATGGTTGGCCATACCGGTGTTTTCTCGGCTGCAGTGAAAGCGGTTGAAGCAGTGGATATTGCGGTGGGAAAAGTGTTGCAAGCCCTGGCAGAGGTTGGTGGTGAAGCATTAATTACAGCTGATCACGGTAACGTTGAGATGATGGAAAATCCGGCCACGGGTCAGGCGCACACTTCGCACACAATATTTCCCGTAGGGCTGGTTTACGATGGCCCAAAGAAAACTTCATTGGTTTTGGATGATGGTGCTTTATGTGATTTGGCGCCAACGTTATTAGCGTTGATGGGGCTGCAAAAGCCTAATGAGATGACAGGAGTGTCGCTTGTTAAAAAGGGGTAATAAATCCCGGTTTTTACTGTCATGCATGATGTTTATTGGTGTGCTTTGTAGTGCGTCGATAAACATTAGCGCAGCGCCTTCAGTAAAGCAGACCCAGTACCAAGTGAAGCAGCTAAAAAAGACCTTAGATAAGTTGCAGTCACAGCTAAAAAAAGAGCGTGCAAAGCGCTCATCACAAGAGCGCGCTATCCAAAAGAGTGAGCAAGATATAGCGGCGCTTGGCTTGCAGATAAAGCAAATTGAGCAAGAACAGCAAAAGTTGGATGCAAATCTGGCGGGTTTTTTGTCCAATAAGTCAAAAATTGAAGCGCAGTTGGTGGAGCATAGGCAGAGACTTGCTAAGCTTATACAGCAGCGCTATCAATTAGTTGAACATACTCCTATCAAACTGTTGCTCAATCAAAAAGATCCGCAGCACGCTTCTCGAATGTTGGCCTATTTAGATATTATTCGTGATTATGAGGCAAAGCAGGTACTTGAATTTGAGTCCGTATTAGCTCAGAAAAAGCATAATGATCAAAGTATTGATGATACTCAAGCGCAACTTGCGAAACGCAAAACTATACTTGAGAAGAAGCGTAAAAGTTTACAGAGCACGCGTTTACAACGACGTAAAAATATTGACAGCATTGATTCAAAAATAGCCTCAAATAAAAGCAAAATAAAAAAAGTAACCGCGGATAGAAAGCGCTTGCTAAAGGTCATAAAAGGGATAGAGAAAGCGATTGTTCTCAATAAAGCTAAAGTCGTTGATAACAGGCCATTTAAAAAACTTAAGTCTAAGCTTAAATGGCCGGTTAGCGGTAAGGTCGTACGCAGTTTTGGTTCGGTTGAAAACAGTTTGAAGTACGATGGGATTTTAATTAGAGCAAAACAAGGTAGTGCCGTCAAAGCTGTGCACACAGGGCATGTCGTCTTTTCAGACTGGTTGCGCAGCTACGGTATGTTGATGATTGTAGATCACGGTGCCGGTTACTTGACGTTATATGGGCACAATGATCAATTAAATAAAAAAGTGGGTGATAAAGTGAACCCTGGCGAGACGATTGCGCTAGTGGGTAGTAGTGGCGGCAATACACGTGCCGGTTTATATTTTGCCATTCGTCACAATGGAAAGACCACAAATCCAAGAAACTGGCTGGCTCGTTAATAGACGCAATATTTTTAAAGCGCTAATGATGGGTGGGCGAGTTTAGTTACTTAAAGGACTAAAAATATGCATAAGTTTTGGGTGTCAATGATAGCGGGCGCTTCTGTATTGGTTTCTAGCCAGTTAATGGCTGAAGATGCGGGTAGCGCAGTTGAGGCTGAAAAAATAAAGCCCCTACCGCTTGAGGAAATAAGACGTTTTACTGAGGTCTTTGATCGTATAAAAAAGGCTTATGTAGAGCCTGTTTCAGATAAACAGCTGCTAGAAGATGCAGTGCGCGGCATGTTGGGTGGCTTAGATCCACACTCTACTTATTTGGCTCCAGATGAGTATTCAGAACTACAAGTTCAAACGTCCGGTCAGTTCGGTGGTGTAGGGATTGAAATCAGTCAAGAGGAAGGTGTTATACGCGTCATTACCCCCATCGATGATACACCTGCGATGAAAGCGGGTATAAAAGCGGGTGATTTAATCATTAAAATAGACGGAAAAATTATTCAGTCCATTGGGATTGAGGCGGCTATCTCTTTAATGCGTGGAAAGCCCGGTTCTGAAATTGTATTGAGTGTTGTCCGCGGTGAAGATACAAAGGCTTTTGATGTGACGCTCAAACGAGCTCTAATCAATGTGACCAGTATTCGCTCACGTTTTCTAGAGCCTAAGCTCGGCTATATTCGCATCAGTCAATTTCAGCATCAAACAGCCTCTGATCTTAATAAAGTACTAAAGAAAATGCAGCAAGATGTCCCGCTAAGCGGTTTAGTTTTAGACTTGCGTAATAATCCCGGCGGAGTCTTGCGCGGCGCAGTGGATGTAACCGATGCCTTTATCGATAACGGTGTGATTGTCTCGACAAAAGGACGCTTAGCGAGTTCGCAAATGTCCTTTGAAGCGACTCAATCAATGTCAGTGGACGGTATACCTATCGTGGTGTTAATCAACGGAGGCTCAGCTTCTGCCTCTGAAATAGTCGCAGGGGCATTACAAGATAGCAAGCGGGCTATCGTGATGGGCACCAGTAGCTTTGGCAAAGGTTCTGTGCAAACGGTATTACAGCTCAGTGAGAAACGTGCCATAAAACTAACCACAGCGCGCTATTTTACCCCGAGCGGGCGATCTATTCAGGCGAAAGGTATTGATCCCGATATAGTTGTCGTTCAAGCGAGTGTCAAGGAAAGAGGCACCAGTGGTGGTATCAGGGAAAAAGATTTAAATGGTCATTTGCTCAATGGCGAACAAGCTGCAGCACCTGTTTCATCAAGTTCGTTACTAGAGACTGATTTCCAACTTTATGAAGCGCTTAATTTGTTAAAAGGTTTGGTGTTAGTGAAATCATCGCAGCTATAGTGATCACTATTATGTATTGAAATAAATGTAGCGAGTATTTTACCCATACTCGCTACTTCGTTATCTATCTCTTTTTATTCATACTTGAGTAACGGCTTAAGTGCTTAGTCCTCCCCAATATTGTTAGGTTGTTTGTTATTTAATGTTATATCGACTATTACTGCTCGCGAGTGTCGGGCTTTGCGCCCAAGTTCAAGCTTTTTCTATTGAAGAAATTCCCAATCAACCTAAAGATGTTCAAATAGAACAACCAGCAGCCACTCAAAAGCCGGCGTATCTTGCTATATTGATCGATGATATGGGGCACTCTATCTCATCGAATAAAGTGGCCCTGGCTTTGCCCGGAGAGGTGAGTTTTGCCTTTTTGCCTTTCGCTAGACATACCAAAACAATGGTTGAGATTGCTAAGCATTTGGATCGAGACATTATTTTGCATGCGCCAATGGAAAACGTGCATAAAATCCCTCTTGGTCCCGGCGGTATGACATCTGATATGAGTGAATCCGTTTTTAAAAAAGTACTCAATAAAAACATTAATGCTATTGAGCACGCTGTTGGTGTTAATAATCACATGGGTAGTGTGTTGACCTCGCTGAAGAAGCAAATGCGCTGGACCATGGAGGTGCTAAACGAGCGCGGTTTGTTTTTTATCGATAGTATAACCACAGCCAAAAGTGTGGCTTGGATACAGGCGAGAGATGCTGGTATGGCAGGGGTTAAGCGCGATGTGTTTTTAGATCACGAGCTCAATGCAAAGGCGATACATCGGCAGTTTAATAGGGCAATACAACAGGCGAAGTTGAATGGCTACGCAGTGCTGATAGCGCATCCTCATAGGATCAGTTTACGCTATTTAAAAAGTAATTTAGCGCTTTTGAAGCAACATGACATTGAATTGGTAAAAATATCACGCATTGTGGAACAAGTTAAATCAAAAGAGATAGCGTTAAATCTCAGAGAAAAACGGTAAGTGTTATGAGGCTAGTTTGGGTATCTTGGGTGTTTTAGGCGAACATTCAAATCAAAAACGTGCGTGCTATTTGCTCTTACAGCGATGTTCCAACGCGCACTTAATGGTTGTTTATTGCTGACAGGGTAGGTGCTGCTTATAATCTGCGATGGATGATTAAAGCGAACGGACAGAGTCAGCGTTCTGCTTTGAGCGCTGCTGTTTTTGAGGATGAATTGACTGCTTGTAATGGATCCATCAAAGGTGTCTTGGCGTCCCGTTGCCCGTTGTGTAATTGAAAAATCAACCGCTTTAGCCAGCAATAATTCTATTCTCTCTCCCGTTTCGCTGTGTGCTAAATCACTTTCACCTAAAAGCTGAAAAGCTTGAGAGCCTGCATGGGTAAATATCTTAGCTTTTCCCGCGGGTAAGGTTTTCCCCAGCTGGTCTTTTGCTGAGTTTAAAAATGATAGGTAGCTGTTTGGGTGTTGTGGTGTCAGTTTTTTGTTTGGTTGAGGGGTGATATAGCTAGTCCAGCGATGACTGACTTTTGCGTCTATGCCAGCTGCTTGCACTATTGGAATGAGCGTCTGTTGCCCAGGGGGGATTGATGTTCTTTTTAACAGCTTATAAAGGGCTGTGTTGGACGTGGCTGTCGTTTTGGATCGTTTTTTTGCAGGTTGAGGTTGGTCTGATCTGAGAGATATATTTGCGTTGTTAAAATGTGTTGCTGTATTGTTCGAGATCGAAGCGAGGCCTTTTAGCTCCAGTTTTTGGTTTTTGGTGTTGAACGCTAAAATGTAATTCATGCTCCAAGATATATCACTGCTGAGATAGCTTAACAGGATGTTGTTAGTGTGCTTCTTTCCCTTGGATTTAAAGCGAATAGCGGGAGAGGTAAACCCTTTAGCAGTGTTGTTTTGAAAGGCTATCCGCCATTGTTTGCTGTGTAAAGGAATCGTTTCGATACTGCCTTGATTGTCAATAATGGCAGTACTGGTATCTACGCTAAGGAGTGTGACTGAACGGCGTATTTCTTTACCTAAATCGTTTTTTTCAATCAGGCTGATCTCGCTTCCCACACTTTGGCGAAGTAGTTGTTGGTAAGTGGGAGGGCTTTCTACCCTTTGTTCAGTGATATCGCCGGCTTTAAAAATATGCAAACTGTGCGGCAGAATTTTATCGCTAATATCTTTGATGGTGATGCTATCATTGAGCTTGATAGCGCCAAGGATTCTGCTGTCCTGAATGTGTGCTAAGTCATTTGAGTAGATGTCTAGGTTTAAGTTGGTTTGTGTCTTTTGTTCTAAAGTGATGTTTTGAGCATGAATCAGTTGAGTAATGCAGCACAAGGCTAGCGCTAAAGCTAAAGTGAGGCGTTGCATGCTATCTCCTAGTGTTGCACATTTGTGAATCTAAGTTTACAAGGGCAGGGCGACCCTAAAGCCCCATGAATTTCGCTTTGTATCTGGCGGGTGACGATATCGACTGGTCGAGCGGGTGATGCGCTTGATATCAAACCATGAGCCGCCACGCATTGAGCGATTTTTACAGCCAGGAACTTGATAGGGGGTGCCATCTGCCTTTGCGTTGTGGTAATTCTCGGTGTAACAATCCATGACCCATTCATCAACGTTACCGTTTAAGTCATGCAGTCCCCAAGGGTTTGGTCTAAGTGATCCGACCGTCAGCGGTTGCTTTCCGCCTAGTGCGTTACCGCAATCGGTGCAGTGCGAGTGCCCTGGTATGCTTTTGTCACCCCACCAATAATTCGTGGTAGTGCCTGCGCGTGCAGCATACTCCCACTCGGCTTCGGTGGGGAGGCGATAAGCTAATTGAGTTTCTTTTGCCAGCCAGCGCGAATAGGCTCTTGCTTCTCGCCAAGTAACATTGATAACAGGTTGTTGCTCTCTTCCCCAGCCTTCATCATCAGGGAGTGTTCTGCCTGTTTGTGTAGCAAAAACATCATATTGAGCAAATGTTACCTCATAGCGGCTTAAGGCAAATTTATGTTTGAAAGAAACTTTGTGTGCGGGTTTTTCGTTGTCATTACCATCGCCGCTCGAGTCGCCCATGATGAACTCTCCAGCGCTAAGCACCACCATATCAGGCCCGAAACTGCCATTGGGGAGTGGGTCTCGAAAAACACTCAGTGGTGGGTTTTCACTGTCCGATTCGCTGTTAAGTTGCTGTTCAATAGATTGGTTTTTAATTTTTAAATTCTTGGCTTTAATTTCTGCATCCGCTCTCGCTTGTTCGCTCTCTTGCAGTGCTTTTTCTAAAAGAGTGGCTTCTTCACTCCAGTGCTTTAGCTCGGCTTTGGTTTTATCAATGGTGCCACTGCTTGAAAATACCCCCAAAATAAAGCCCATACCTATGCCAACTATAAATAGCATGACAGGGATGACAAACTTGGGGAGTTTAAAGCTGATTGATTTCTTTCCAAGCTTGAATTTAATCGCTATTTTTGATGCGTTATCTGAGTTGTCAGCAGGTTCTAGCGCTTCAATGTCGTCATTTTGTTGCTCGCTTTGCGCGGCAAAGAATTCTTTAATGAACTCTCCGCTACTCGTGAAGCGCTTGATGTTTTGGCCGCTGAGGGCTTTTTGTAGGCAGTCCCACTGTTTGTCGCTAAGATCTGCAGGGCGATCGATTTTTACTTCATCACGTTGTTCGGGCGAATCTATCTGTGAAAAAGTATTACCGCCAAATAACCGTAAAGCGGTACAGGCAATTATATAGCTGTCTGAACTGGCATCTAGTTTGTCATGGCCGAGTGCTTGTGGCGAGCAGCTTTTTTTGTAAGCGTAGATGTTATCCGGCATGCCTTGAGCTTCATGGAAAAAGGTACGCATTGAAATAGGTAGAAGTTTAACGCCACCTTTTTTGTTAACAAACACAAATTCACTGTCAAGCGCGCCAAATGGGCTGCGCCACTGTTTCGCGCAGGCGTTAATTGCTACTGTCAATTGCGATAGTAGTGCTTGCGTCTGGTTGGGTTTGAGCGCCTTGCGTTCAGGGCCGTTGATTAGACTTTCTAGGCTGAGATCATCAACCGGCTCGAAGGCAAAAAACAATAAGCCGCCCTTGTGAATGAAGTAGCCGTAGATATCGGCGACATGAGAGTGGTTTATGGTTTTAGCGCGTAAAATTTGTTTTTTAAAACTAGCGAGGAAATTTTTATTTTGCAAAAAGAAAGGGTCCAGCATAATCAAGCTAACCCCAATTGGGGTTTTGGTACTGACATCATCTGCTTGCCAAAGCTGACCCAAAGGGCAGTCTAGAGCTTCCCCTTTAAGTTGAAACTGATGATGATCAGGGCCTATTTGCTGGCCTTCTTCTAAATCTTTAAAAATTTCTTCTCTAGATTGAGCCATAATGTTACTTCTTGTCGTCGGTAAGTTTAAACCTGAAGGTCGTAAGCGGCATTCAGGTGTTCAATACAAGAGACCTCAGCTTAGCGACTGAATTTGATGATACTGCATTCGCTGCGTTATGCAGAGGCCTCTATCAATTAATCTGCTGTATCAAGAGCAGGTAAGTTTTTGATGAGCGTGTCAAGTTGCTTCATTTGTTGAAGGTATGGTTCGAGCTTATCTAGTGGTAGTGCACATGGGCCATCACATTTGGCTTTTTTAGGATCCGGATGGGCTTCAAGGAACAAGCCTGCGATACCCTGAGCTAGCCCACCTCTTGTAAGTTGGGCAACCAAGGCTCTGCGTCCATCAGCGCTATCAGATCTGCCGCCGGGTAGTTGTAGAGCGTGAGTGGCATCAAATACGATGGGGTAGCCAAACTCTTTCATAATACTAAAACCAAGCATATCTACGACTAAATTATTGTAGCCAAAGCTGGTGCCGCGCTCACACAAGATCAGTTTATTATTACCTGCTTGTTCAAACTTATTGAGGATGTGACCCATTTCGTGAGGAGCTAAAAACTGCGCTTTCTTGATATTGATGACGGCATCTGTCTTTGCCATAGCGGCAACCAAATCCGTTTGTCTCGATAGGAAAGCGGGCAATTGGATGACATCGCAAACCGTTGCAGCCAGCGCTGCTTGCTCGGGTTCGTGAACATCGCTGATGATAGGCACATTGAAGGTGTTTTTGATTTCTTCAAGAATTTTTAACCCCTCATCTAAACCAGGCCCTCTGTATGAGGTCAGCGATGAGCGATTGGCTTTATCAAAAGAGGCTTTGAATATATAAGGGATATCCAGTTTTTGTGTCACTTCAACATATTTCTCTGCAATGTTCAGTGCTAAGTCTCTTGATTCTAGTACATTCATACCACCGAATAAAATCATTGGTTTATCGTTAGCGACGGGGATGGAGCCAATGTTTATCGTTTTCTGTTGCATGTTATTGCCTGTTTTAGATTAAAATCATGATTAGGGAAGCAGCGAACAAGTCCCAGACGCCACTGGCGCACAGGATTGTTTGTGATTGAGGCAATGGTTACAGGCGGGCTGGTTGCCCGGCGAAAACCATTAACAAAGAGCACGAACTATCCTGTACGCCCCGAAGGGTACTTATGTTTCAAAGAAAGCTAAGCGGTCAAAAGGGATGAAATCTTGTTTCATCTGTACTTCTTTTGTTAGAACGCTCATAAAGGACTAGCCATTCATGTCCATTCTGCCTCGGCTTTAACCGCTTAGACTTACGTTATTAAAATAAGCACAGGGAACATTTGGGGGCTTATTCGCTACTTCCTTAATAGTTGCTTATAGTATTACAGGTAGAAATCTATTTCATTATAGTAAACAATACTTTATTAGAGATGAATTAGGTGGAGCCTAAATCTCTGGACTGAATGCGTCATAGCTTACTGCAATAGGTCTTTGCATTTGCGTAAATTAACATACCGCACTTCGCTTAGATAAACTGAGACAAAGCGAGATAGCTTGCTACGGGGTAGTTGATTTTATTTGTATTTTTAATGGGTTGCTGTTTAAAACTGAATTTAAGGAGGGGATATGGATCATTCGAAAGAAATGGCTGACTGTTTGGCGCTCTTGCAAAGTTTCGATTCTGTGTTGCTATCAACGGTCTGCGAAAATGCAGAGCCACTGGCGAGCTTTTCGCCCTATGTCAGGGTGCGTGGCTCTTTTTATATTTTGGTCAGTGAGTTGGCGGAACACACTCGCAACATGCAAATTAATCCAAAAGCGAGCTTGATGTTTATCGAAAGTGAGGCCAGCGCCAAAAATGTATATGCCCGAAAGCGCGCGGTGATTCAAGTTGATGTAGAGCAGGTAAGTGATGACGCGCAAAAAAAGCCTATTATTGAATTGATGCGAGAAAAGCACGGGCAAACAGTGACGCTTTTGGCTGGTTTAGATGACTTTAAATTGTTTAAGTTGGTGCCAACTAAAGGGCGTTATGTGGTGGGATTTGGTAAGGCTTATGACTGGGATGTTGTTGCAAGTACGATGAGTCATATCTCTGCTGATGTGGTTAAAGCACAGAAATTAAAGTCCGAGTAGTTGGTTTTCATCCAGAACTTATTAGCTTCAACCTTCAATAAAAGCGAGAACAATCGATTTTACTAAAAAGGCACCCAGTCCAAGGCCAAGCGCGGTAAATAAAATGAGGGTGCCAAACTTGCCGGCTTTGGATTTTTTAGCGAGATCATAAATGATGAAAAATACGAATATACCAAGACCAAATATACCCAGATTAAGCATGATAGATTCAATCTCTGCTAAACGCATATTGCTCTCTTTATAAAATAACCGTTGTAACGATAAGAATGGTGGTGGGAGGTGGATTCGAACCACCGAAGCTTTCGCGTCAGATTTACAGTCTGATCCCTTTGGCCACTCGGGAACCCCACCAAAGAAAACCTAAGATTAATATAACCTTATGAATTTTGTGTGTTTATTGCCATCAATAACGAAGGTTTGGCCTGTGCTTAAACCATGCTGTTGAGGGCGCGTATAATAGATATAGCGGCTGTGTTTGTAAATAACTATTTGGTTTTTAATTTAACTTTTTAGAAATGTAATCACAGTTCTGATAGCAAAAAAAAAAATTAAAAAAATATAAAATAAATAAAAATTACGCGCAGCGCACCAGCGCTGGACTGGCGTTGATTTTCACTTTAAACATGCTCAAAAAGTAAAAAGTCAAGAGTTGAAATTAAGTGTGAAGTCTCTATATTTAGTGTCATAATTCAAAGCTACTAACTACATATTGTGTGCCATTATAGTCATTTTAAGTTTTTGTACAGTTAAATGTTAGTGGTAGGTCAAAATAATCCCCTCAAGTCATATTTTGTACATTTGAGGGCAAGAAATAACGATGGAGTAAAGAGTTCAATGCAGCAAGATTTGATGGTTACCAAAAGGGATGGGCGTCAGGAAATATTAGACCTTGAAAAAATCCATCGCGTTGTTATTTGGGCCGCGGAAGGTTTGGATCATGTATCGCCCTCTGAAGTCGAGCTTAAAGCGCATATCCAGTTTTTTGAAGGAATGAAAACGGCCGATATCCATGAGACATTGATTAAATCTGCTGCAGATTTGATTTCTGAACAAACGCCTGATTATCAATTTCTAGCAGCGCGTCTGGCTATCTTCCATCTACGAAAGCGTGCTTATGGTCAGTTCGAACCTCCAAGTTTATTTGATCACACTAAAGAGATGGTGGCTCAAGGACGTTACGATAAGCATTTATTAGAAGATTATACAGAACAAGAGTTTGCTCAGTTAAATGAATATATTGATCACACACGTGATATGCGTTTTTCTTACGCGGCTGTAAAGCAACTCGAAGGTAAGTATTTAGTTCAAAATCGTGTGACCGGGGATATCTATGAAAGCCCGCAAGTGCTGTATATGCTGGTAGCAGCTTGTCTTTTTTCATCGTACCCAAAAGATAAACGTCTTGATTATGTACAGCGTTTTTATGATGCAACGTCTAATTTTAAAATCTCTTTGCCGACACCTATTATGGCAGGTGTGCGTACACCAACCAGACAGTTTAGTTCATGTGTCTTGATTGAAACGGGTGATAGCTTAGACTCAATTAATGCCACATCATCGGCGATTGTTAAATATGTCTCTCAGCGAGCGGGTATAGGTATCAATGCCGGTAGAATTCGCGCTTTAGGCAGTCCTATTCGAGGCGGTGAGGCTTATCACACCGGTTGCATTCCCTTTTATAAACATTTTCAAACAGCCGTTAAATCATGTTCACAAGGCGGTGTGCGTGGTGGAGCCGCGACTTTATTTTACCCTATTTGGCACTTGGAAGTTGAGTCGCTGTTAGTGTTGAAAAACAACAGAGGGGTAGAGGAAAACCGTGTCCGTCACTTAGATTACGGTGTCCAGCTTAATAAACTCATGTATCAGCGCTTGGTTAAAGGTGGGCATATTACCCTGTTCAGTCCTCATGAAGTGCCAGGTCTTTACGATGCTTTTTTTGCGGATCAAAATGAGTTTGAGCGCTTGTATTTGCAGTATGAGCAAGATGAGTCTATTCGCAAGACCCAAATTAAGGCGACTGAACTGTTTGGGATGCTGGCATCAGAGCGTGCCTCTACGGGTCGTATTTATATTCAAAATGTAGATCACTGTAATACTCACAGTCCATTTGATCCGAGTGTGGCACCTGTTAGGCAGTCTAATTTATGTCTTGAAATCGCATTGCCAACCAAGCCTTTGCAGCATATTAATGATGAAGAAGGTGAAATAGCGCTTTGTACACTCTCTGCTTTCAACTTAGGTGCGCTGAGTAGCTTAGAAGAATTAGAAGAGCTAAGTGATCTGGTGGTACGCGGTTTAGATAACTTGCTTGATTACCAAGATTATCCTATTAAGGCGGCGCAGTTAGCGACAGATAATCGACGTACCTTAGGTGTTGGTGTTACCAACTTGGCTTATTACTTAGCAAAAAATGACGTTAAATACTCAGACGGTTCGGCGAATAATCTAATTCATCGCACTTTTGAGGCGATGCAGTACCATTTATTAAGAGCGTCGAACAAGCTGGCTAAAGAAATAGCGCCGTGTTTGAAGTTTAATGAAACGACCTATTCGCAAGGCCGTTTACCGATTGACAGCTATAAGAAAGATGTCGATGCTTTCTGTAATGAGCCTTTGCATTATGATTGGGAAACACTGCGCGCTGATATTGTTAGGGATGGTCTGCGTAACAGTACGTTGTCTGCGCTGATGCCTTGCGAGACTTCGTCGCAAATTACAAACTCAACCAATGGTATTGAGCCTCCAAGAGGCTACGTATCAGTGAAGGCCAGTAAAGACGGTATTTTGAAGCAGGTTGTTCCGCAATATCGAGAGCTTAAAAATAAATATGAATTGCTATGGGATATCCCAACTAACGAAGGTTATTTACAGTTAGTCGGTGTCATGCAAAAATTTGTTGATCAGGGTATCTCGGTTAACACTAACTATGACCCAGCTAAGTTCCCTGGTGATAAAGTACCTATGAAGCAGTTACTTAAGGATCTGTTGACGGCTTATAAATACGGCGTTAAAACCTTGTATTATCACAATACTCGAGACGGCGCATCGGAAGATCACTCAGGTGCAGTTGAGTCTGAAGAAGATTGCGCAGCGTGTAAACTATAAGTACTGGGCCCGCTTAGCCGGGCTTCTTTATGACGATTAAAGTTTCACAGTTTTTTTTACATTTTTTCACACCTTTTGTTACAACAAGGATTAACGGCATTATTCATGGCTTATACCACTTTCAACGCAAAGCAGTTCGACTCTACTAAAGAACCTATGTTTTTTGGACAAAATGTAAACGTTGCGCGCTATGACAAGCAAAAGTATCCCATTTTCGAAAAGCTTATAGAAAAGCAGCTGTCTTTTTTCTGGCGCCCAGAAGAGGTTGATTTAGCGACTGACAGAAAAGACTTCATTGGCATGCCTGAGCATGAAAAGCATATCTTCTTAAGTAATCTTAAGTATCAAACGCTGTTGGATTCAGTGCAGGGGCGTTCGCCAAATGTTGCTTTCTTGCCCATAGTCTCTATTCCAGAGCTGGAGACTTGGTTGGAAACGTGGGCCTTCAGTGAAACTGTGCACTCAAGATCTTATACGCATATTATCCGTAATATTGTGAATGATCCGTCAGTTATCTTTGATGAAATAGTGACCAACCCTGAGATCGTCAAACGTGCTGAATCAGTGACGGTGCTTTACGATGAGTTGATTAGGTTGGTTAGTGCGCAGAGTATTCATGGCTATGGAGTGCACACCATTGATGGCGTTGAATACGATTGCACCCTTTGGAATTTAAAGTGTAAAGTTTATCTGACGATGGTTTCAGTTAACGTGCTTGAAGCGATTCGCTTTTATGTTAGTTTTGCTTGCTCGTTTGCATTTGCAGAGCGCGCAATTATGGAAGGTAATGCGAAAATTATTAAGCTTATTGCCCGTGATGAAGCACTGCATTTGACCGGCACCCAAAGTATTCTTAATACGCTGGCATCGGGTGTTGATGATGCTGAGTTTAAAGAAGTGGCGGCTGCGTGTCGTGAAGAGGCAATCGCGTTGTTTGTTGAGGCGGCTGAGCAGGAAAAGGAATGGGCAGTGTATCTGTTTCGTGAAGGTTCCATGATTGGTCTAAATGCACAAATTTTGAGTGAGTATGTTGAATACATTACTAATGTGCGCCTTAAGGCAATCGGTTTTGATGAGGTGTTCCCCGCACGACCTAATCCTCTTCCGTGGATGAATGCGTGGTTGACCAGCGATAACGTACAAGTAGCGCCACAAGAGTCAGAAATAAGTTCTTATTTGGTCGGTCAGATTGATAGCTCTCTCGAAGAGGGTGATTTTGACGATTTCGATTTTTGAGTAAGGATAAAGCTAATACGGGGATTCCTCGCATTAAACTGGGGAATCATACTTTCTATTACCAATATGAGCCGAGTTTACTTGATACTATGGAAGCTCAGGAGATTCAAGCGCCTTACAATTGCCGAGCAGGGTATTGCGGCTGTTGTAAAGTTCGATTATTGGAAGGAGAGGTCAGCTATACCGATGAAGGTATGGTCGATTTGCAGGATGATGAAATTCTTACCTGTATCTGCGTGCCCAAAACGCATATAGAAATTGAGTTGCCTGAAGATTAGACTTTATAAATAAAGCTTGTTATTACGCCTCTGTGTACTTTGTATATAGGGGCGTTTTTGCTTTCCGGCGAGTTGGGTTTTTAGTCGCAGTTGATAATAGTGGCTTGGTTGCGGCCGTTTTGCTTTGATTGATAGAGCGCTTTGTCGGCCATATCTATCCATTGATCGTGGCTTTTAAAGCTCTCGTTGATCTGAGTAATGCCAAAGCTTAAGGTGATTTTTATCTCTTGCTTGTCGTGTATCATAGGAGTGCTAGCCAGCTCTTTGCTGAGGTTCTCAGCGAGTGATAGCGCCATCTCGGTGGTGGTGTCGAGCAGTAAAATACCGAATTCTTCACCGCCGTAACGACCGAGTATGTCGGTAATACGGTATTGCTTGATAAGAAGTGCACCTAAGGCACGCAGTACTGTATCACCGCCTTGGTGTCCGTAGGTATCGTTTACTTTCTTGAAATGATCTATATCAAGCATAATAAGCACAGAGGGAGAGCGTGTTCTAAAGTAGCGCTGAAACTCACTTTGCAATCTGCTTTCCCAATAGCCGCGATTAAATATTTTGGTGAGCGGGTCTATTCGGCTAGCGAGCTTGAGTTTTTCGTTGTTCCCTTTAAAGCTTATCTGAGCACTTGCGGCTTCTGTCACATCGTTTATAAAAATAGCAATATGATCGACGACAGCCTCTGCGTTTAATAAAGGCATGATGCGTATGTTCTGGTACATCTTTTTGGATTTGCTGGTAATGGGGCGGTAGCAATCCATCTCGAATAAATGTGGTCGCTGTTGCCACGTAATAGTCAGCGCGCTCTGCAGCGTCATAACGGAGTGAAACTTGCGACGCAAGTAATCCTCGGGAATGTCTGGGCATACATCAAACAGCGGCTTGTTAAGCGCGTCTGGAGACTCAATAGCCATGTGATTGCTCATAAAGCTATTCCATAACTTAATATTGAAATTGTTATCAAGAACAATGAGGCCGATATCTAAAAACTGCAGCAGTTCTAAGTGCTGTGTTGAGGTGAGTTCTGATTGTGTTATAGCGTCCATGAATATAGCTCCGAGCGTTGATTCATAGGCTCAATGGAATCTAAAGTAAATATCAATAGTAGGTCACAGTATATTTCATGACTGGGAATACTATAAGTGACTTCGATTGCCAGAGTGTTTGATGTTTCACTATTGGATTTAAGGTGATCAAGCTGACCTTTATAATCTAAAAAAGCTGGAATGCCTTGGTTTATTTGCTGAATACCGATCTGCTGGAAAAAAGCTTTCAAAAATGAACTGCTTAATAAGCCGGCCAAGTCGACCAGAATGTCTTTTTCCAGGTCCTCATCAATTTCTGAAGGGAAACCTAATAGCTGTGAAATATGAGGTAGCCCTGTCTTATCAACGATTAAGATGGACTCTCCGCAAATACCTTCACCAACAAATCCCTGAGAAATACTAGAGCTAAAGTCTCTATCGCTGCCCTTTATCATCATGTATAAATCTGTATACGCGATAGTATTAACATCGGGGATGGAAAGGTTGATAAAAGTGTCTAAAAGAACAGAGAGTCTTTCGGCTGCATTACCCATGGCGATGTTTGCAATTTCTTGAAAACGCTCTTCTTGGGTGGTGCTAGAAAGAGTATCAAGAGTAGGGGCTTGAGATGCGGTATTGCTACCGCCTGTTAATTGCTCTAATAAACCAAACTTGTCGATAATTTGATGGAGTTTATCGAGTTTGATCGGTTTAGTAATAAAAGCGATAGCGCCAAGTTCTTTGACTTTTATCATTGCTTTCTTTTGCACATCACCAGAGACAACAATGACAATCGTTTTTAGATTTTGTTCGCGTATTTTTTGTAGAACCTGGTAGCCATCCATGACTGGCATATTTAAATCAAGAAATAATAGCTGCGCTTTGCCTTGTGAAATCGCTTCAATGGCTTGATCGCCATTTTCGACCAATGAAACTTCAGCATCCCATGATTTGATAGCTCGAGATAGCTGTCGTCTAGCCAGTGGAGAATCATCGCAAATTGTTATTTTAAGGGGCTGATTCACAATTGTGTTCTTTTATTATATTTGAGTGTGCGAATTCTATTAAAAAAACAACGAAAAATCCAATATATCAGCAAGTTAAAGGTGATAAGAGGAAAGATAACGCATATTCCCCTAAAAATTGTAGGTGATTAAGTAATAAACAAGGCGGCTAACTTTAAATTAATTAAATTCACTTTGTATGTTGATCGGTTCGACTCGGGTTTGCTGCAGTGCTTTTCTAGCGGATATATTTTGATCAAATAGATTTTTTAAAGCAATCAACATTCCTAAACCGACAAAAGCACCTGGCGGTAAGATAGCGAATAAGAAGCCGACGTAGTCTTCAAACACGACAATTTTCCAGTTTCTAGCGACGTCACCAAACAGTAAATGCATATCGGCAAACAATGTTCCTGCGCCAAGAACCTCGCGAATAGCACCCAGCAAGATTAAAACGATGGTAAAGCCCACGCCCATAATGAAACCATCATATAAAGAGGCACTCACCGAATTCTTGGCAGCAAAAGCCTCAGCGCGACCCATGATGATACAGTTAGTGACAATCAGTGGAATAAATATTCCAAGTATTAAGTACAGCTCATAGGTGAGTGCTTGCATAGCCAGTTCAATAGAGGTGACCAATGCTGCAATAATCATCACGTAGATGGGTAATCTAACCGCCTTTGGGATGAAATTTCGAAACAAAGAGACGGCGAAGTTAGATCCTATTAAGACTAATACACTGGCAATACCAAGACTTAGTGCATTAACGACCGAAGCTGTGACCGCTAAAAGCGGGCATAAGCCGAGCAGTTGCACAATCGCTGGATTGTTTTTCCAAAGTCCGTTTAAAGTAATTTCGCGGTAATTAGTGCTCATAGTTATTGCCCTGAGCGCTCAGCTGTAAAAAGCGCCTCTTTATGGTTATTGACATAGTCTAAGGTTTTTCCTATCGCGTTTACGACAGCCCGTGGAGTAATCGTTGCCCCGGTGAATTGGTCGAACTGACCGCCGTCTTTTTTGACCGCCCAAAGTTTTGGGTCGTTTTTTTGCATACCGTTGAAGTTTAATATCCAGGGAGATTTTTTAAGATCAAGTTTGTCGCCAAGGCCAGGTGTTTCAGTGTGTGTGATCACCCGTACGCCCGAAATGCTAGTGTCGGCATTTACGCCGACTAACAGGGTTATTTTGCCAGAATAGCCCGCAAGGCTTTGCACGGGAAACACGATACTTTCAATGTTGCCGTTGCGTTTAGCAAGATGGGCGTCAATCTCTGTTTTGTAGCCGAAGCTTGCACCAGGCAGGCTAATGGTCTGTGCAAAAACATCGTTGTCTGTTTTTATGTCACCGAGAATTTCAAACAGTTTAGCCGATTTTTGTGCACGGATATTCTCTTCGATAGGGGTTTTAGTCAACACGTAAGTACTGGCAATCAGCGCGGCAGTCATTGCGGCGAAAACACCGATGCCAAGAGCGTTTACTTTCAGCGACTGTGACATGTTCACTATTTGTTCTCCTTGGCGTAGCTGCCTTTTTTAGCTTGTTTATGGCCATAGCTGCGAGGCTGGGTATACTGGTCAATAAAAGGGGCACAAAGGTTCATAAGCATTACGGCAAATGCCATTGCATCAGGGTAGTTGCCCCAAGTGCGAACACAGTAAACCAAGACGCCGATACCGGCGGCAAATACGATTTTACCACGATTACTAGTGGAACTAGAGACAGGGTCGGTCACTATAAAAAACGCCCCTAACATAGTGGCGCCCGTGGTGAGATGCACTAAGGGGTCAGCAAAACTGTCGGGGTCTATGGCAAAGAAAATTGCTGACATCAGTGTGAGTGTAATCAGTAAGGTAATGGGTGCGTGCCAAGTAAATATCTTTCGGTAAATCAAAAAGATACCGCCGATAAAATAGCACAAGCTGACAGCGTACCAAGCGCCAACATTGGCCATAACACTGCTAGTTGCCCACACTTCTTCAGTGGTTAGGCCGTTGCGATGTTTCAGAGTGTCGAGTGGTGTGGCGCCTGAAAAGCTGTCAATATAAGAGAAAGCGGCAGTGGTTTCGCTCCAGCCAACAAAAATAACCCTAAGCGTATCGCCAAAGCCTAAAATATTCCAGCTGTCACCACTGAGCTCAAATGGGCTGGTCCAGCGTGTCATTTCAACGGGGAATGAAATGAGTACTAAAGCGTAGCCGACCATTGCTGGGTTGAAGGGGTTTTGCCCTAGTCCGCCGTATAATTGTTTTGCGAGCACGATTGCGACAAACACGGCTGTGACGGTGACCCACCAAGGTGCAAAAGGGGGAAGCGCGAGAGCAAGTAAAATAGCAGTCAGTATTGCACTGTTATCTTTAAGGAAAAAAAGCACTGGGCGTTTGCGTAATTTAATGCAGCTCGCTTCGCAAATGAGCGCGACGATGATGGCCAGTACAATATTGATCAGTGTTCCCCAGCCAAAGAAAAACGTCATTGCTATCAAGCCGGGTATCGTTGCAATAATCACCAGACGCATGATGTCCGCGGTCTTGGTTGGACGTGCTACGTGTGGAGAGCTGATTTTGATGAATGCCATGGATTATTCCTGCTCTTCTTTGTTGTTCATTGGTGACTGAAATAAAACGCTATTCAAAGCCGTTTGCGCGTCTTCAACTTTAGTTTTGAGCTTGTTAACACTTATTTGCATGCGCTGCGCGGCTGGGTTCTCATCCGCTTGCGCTTTCTCAAGCGCTGTTAGGGCTTTTTCGTATCTGAGCTTGGCTTTGTCAAAGTCTTGTTGCAATTGCTCGCTATCGACGTTGCTGGTAGCGACTGGTATTGCAGTGCTAGTAGCAGGTGTTTGGCCTAGAGCTAATTCTGCGTTATCGAGTTTCGCCTTGAGCTTGTCAACGCCCACTTGCATGCGCTGCGCGGCTGGGTTTTCATCCGCTTGCGCTTTCTCAAGCGCTGTTAGGGCTTTTTCGTACCTGAGCTTGGCTTTGTCAACGTCTTGTTGCAATTGCTCGCTATCGACGTTGCTGGTAGCGACTGGTATTGCAGTGCTAGTAGCAGGTGTTTGGCCTAAAGCTAATTCTGCGTTATCGAGTTTCGCCTTGAGCTTGTCAACGCCCACTTGCATGCGCTGCGCGGCTGGGTTTTCATCTGCTTGTGCTTTCTTAAGCGCTGTTAAAGCTTTCTCGTAACGTATCTTGGATTTATCAAAATCTTGCTGTAGCTGAGTGCTATCAGCATCATTTGAAGTTGTTGCGGCAGCAATAACCGCAGAGCTATTTGCAGTAGCTGTATTAGTCGTATCAAGTTTTGCTTTAAGCTTGGCTAGTCCTTCACGCATTCTAGCGGCTGCAGGATTGTTATCGCTTTCAGCTTTCTCTACGCTTAGCAGTGCTTTTTCATAGCGTTGTTTGGCTTTTTCGTTATCCGAATAAGATGGCGATGCAGTGTTGGCTTGTAAGGGTTTGGATGCTTGGGTCTCTAGCGCATTTTTTGCGTTACATAGTTTGTCTTTGAGTTTTTCGATACTGGCGCGCATTTTTTCAACGGCGGGGCTGTTGTCGTGTTCGGCTTTTTCGAGTGCTTCAAGTGCTTTGTGGTATGTCTTGTGTGCTTTGTCGTAATTGCTCTGTAACTGCTCGGTATCGGATGTATTGTTGGCGGGCTTGGTATTGACGAAAGCTCGCTCGGTATCATTAGCGCGCTGCTCTAAATCATTTAGCTGTGCTTTAAGCTTCAGTCCTGCATCACTATCATGCTCATTGTTAGCGACCAGTTGATGGTACTGAGTTTGTGCTTTTTTGTATTTGGTGCGGGCTATCGCGGCGGCTGTTTTGAGCTTCTTGGTATCAATATTACTGTCAGTGCCGGCAGCGGTGTTCTTAACGCTAGCAGAAAGAGATTTTGCCTGCGCACTTGGGGCTGCTATTTCGAAAGCTTTGGTGGCTTTGCTTGCTTCTTTTGTCAAAAGCTCAACGGTTGCATTGAGTTGTTCAATGCCTGGTTGACCTTTTTCTTGGGCACTTTTAAGTGCTTGCTGTGCTTTCTTCAGCATAGTGGCTGCCTGCGAGGCTGCTATTTTCAGTTTTTTGGCATCAGGTGCAGCAGTTTGATCGCTGTTGGTGCTGTTAGCGGGAATATCTTTGCTAGGCTGTTTCTTTGCCGCTTGTGTTTTGGCTGCTTGCTCTGCACGGGCTTTTCGCTTAGCGGCTTTTTCATCAATGTCGCGTTGCTCGCGTCTTTGTTTTGATTCAAAGCGTTCGCGCGCTAAATCGGATTTGCGTTTTTCTTGCTGTTCTTCGCGTATAGAGGTTTTTGCGTGACGATAGTATTGCACTAACGGTATGTTACTTGGGCATACGTAAGAACATGCGCCGCACTCAATGCAATCAAATAGATTGTGCTGTTGGGCTTTATCGTACTCTTGGCTTTTAGCATACCAATGTAGTTGCTGGGGCAGCAACTGAGCAGGGCAGACCTGCTCACACATGCCGCAGCGGATGCAAGCTTGAGCGGGTTCTGGAGCAGGCATCTCATTCGAGCTTGCAGCAATGATGCAATTAGAGGTTTTAACCACAGGGATCGCTGTATCATTTATGCTATAGCCCATCATCGGTCCGCCGACAATTAAACGCGCTGTAGTGTTGGGTTTATAGCCAGCGGCATCGAGTATCGCAGAAAAAGGTGTGCCTATTAATGTCTCGTAGTTTTGCGGTTTACCAACACCTTCACCGGTTACAGTCACTATGCGGCTAATGAGTGATTCGCCGGTGCGTACTGCGTTATTGAGCGCATGAACAGTCCCGATATTTTGACAGACAATGCCAACGTCGGCGGGGATGCCACCACTAGGTACTTCAACATTGGTGAGTAATTTAATCAGCTGCTTTTCGCCACCAGAGGGGTATTTGGTAGGGACGCTGACAACATGAATGTTGTATTTAGTGTCAGCTATAGCCTCTTCAAGTGCCCTAATCGCCTGCGGTTTATTATCTTCAATACCGATGATGACATGGCTTGGTTCTATTAGGTGTTGCAAGATGTTGATGCCGCTGATGATCTGTACTGCTCGCTCGCGCATTAATACGTCATCAGCAGTAATGTAGGGCTCACACTCTGCAGCATTGATAATTAAGGTGTTGACGATATGGTCATCGCTTAAGTGTAATTTAACAGCAGTGGGAAAACCTGCGCCGCCCATGCCTGCGATACCGCGATCGCGAATGTAATCGATCAGATCTGGCTTAGGTATTGCTCTGAAATCTTTTAGAGCAGTGTGTTCGATCCACTGATCAAGACCGTCGGTCTCTATGCTGACGCACAGTGCATTCATGCCCGATGGGTGTGGTACTGGGTGTTCGCCTATTGCCGCGATGACTCCTGAAGATGGGGCGTGAACAGCGACGCTAAACTTGCCTTGTGCATCTGCAATGCGCTGGCCTTTGAGTACTTTATCGCCAATAGCGACGCAGACTTTTGCCGGCGCCCCAATGTGTTGTTGTACTGGAACGTTTAAAACTTTGGCCAATGGCGCTTTCATAATGCCCGATTGCGAAGACTGACGTTTGTTCTCAGGGGGGTGAATGCCACCGTGAAATGCAAATACTTTACCCATTAAGAGCCTCGCTGTGCAGCTGGACGTTTATCGGTGGCGATAAGCTGTTGTGTAAATTGATTATAGGGCTGTGCAGCCGGTGGTTCCCATTTCCAAGTGCCAATAGTTTCCGCTATAGGCAACATGTCAATACAATCAACCGGGCAAGGTGCAACGCACAAGTCGCAGCCGGTGCACTCATCGGCTATGACCGTGTGCATTTGTTTCGCTGCCCCTAAAATGGCATCAACAGGGCAAGCTTGTATGCACTTAGTGCAGCCAATGCATTCATCTTCGCGAATATAGGCGATTTTTTTGATGGGATTGTCTTCGTGCTCGCCATCGAGTTCTAGTACTTCAACATCTAGTAAACCTGCAAGAGCCTCAATAGTTGCTTGCCCCCCTGGCGGGCACTTATTGATGGCTTCGCCGTCGGCAATGCTTTGGGCGTATGGACGACAGCCTGGATGCCCACACTGACCACATTGTGTCTGTGGCAGTAATTCGTCAATTTGATCGACAATAGGGTTGCCTTCAACCTTAAACTTGATGGATGAAAAACCTAAAATCAAACCGAAAATTGTTGCCAGAATCAATAAGACAATCACGGCGATAAATATGGTACTCATGTTATCTCCGTTAAATGCTGACTAGACCAGTGAAGCCTAAAAAGGCTAAAGACATGAGTCCGGCAGTGACCATACCTATGGCAGAACCTTTAAAAGGGGCGGGTACATCAGCCATTGCCACACGCTCACGTATCGCAGAAAAGAGGATTAATGCCATAGAAAATCCCACAGCAGCGCCAAAGCCAAAGACGATAGACTCCATGAAGCTGTTCATCTTTTTAATGTTGAGTAGGGCGACACCTAATACCGCACAGTTAGTGGTAATCAGTGGTAAAAATATGCCTAACACTTTATGCAGCATAGGGCTGGTTTTACGAACCACCATTTCGGTGAATTGTACAACGACAGCAATCACCAGAATGAAAGCAATCGTCTTCATATAAGTGAGAGAAAAAGGGGTGAGAATATACTGGTGTACCAAGTAGCTACACACAGAGGAAATCGTCAGTACAAAAGTGGTGGCTAGGGACATGCCCATTGCTGTTTCAAGTTTGTTGGATACACCCATAAAAGGGCACAGTCCTAAAAACTGTACTAAAACAAAATTATTAACCAAAACAGTACTAACTAGTATTAGTAAAAAGTCGCTCATCTACGGCCGTTTCCAGTTAGCTATCTGTCACATAGCTTTTGTACTATTTGTAAAGGAGATCTATGCTCTTTTACAAACAGAAGTTGTCATTTTCAATTGGGCTTAGTTATCTGGTATCGATAAAAAGACCTAGTGCCATTTTTTTAAAGTTATTTGCATAAACGATAAGTGTAATGACTTATTTTAGTTGTATCAATTTTTCAGTGCTAAAATTCATCTTTGGTAGACGCTTGCAAGGTATTGCAAGCGTGCCAAAGTATCCAGACTAAACATTAATTCTAAGCGAATAACGCAAAGTTAATGCTGATTTTACGCAGCTTAACTTTATTCAAATTTATAACGATAATGTCGACTTCGTCTGATTCATCGTTTTGTATCGGATGATTCAGTCTTCGTCTGATTCATCGTTATTAAATTAAGTTCTGCTCGGTGATGCTCGAGATCAGCTGATCAATCAGCGCAGAGTTTACAGGTTTTTGCGCAAGATCAAAGCAATATTCGCCCTTGAGAGTTGCTGAGTCTTTAGTAAGCACTATCAAACCGTTAGCTGCGAAAAGTCGCGCGATTTGCGCTTGTTTGTCGGCTAAAGCGCTATCGAGTTGCGCATCAGTGAGTGTAGCGACTGCGCGACCAGCATCCACTAAACGCTTTTCAAGTGTAAAAATTACTTGTTCGATGCTGCTCTCATCTTGTCCTTTAAAGGAAATGATAGCAGGGCGCTGGCCAAAACGCTGTGCTTTTTGAGTGCCAGTATACTGTGCTGTGCTAAATAACTGGTCTTTGCTGTTGTCTTCAGCAGTGCTCATTTCTTCTATCATACCAGCGGCAACAGTAGCGTTGGTCAATCTGTCGATGATGATGAATGAGCCTGTGCCTGGTAGTTCTGTATAGACATCGGCAATAACAGGGCGCTCAAGTTTGATCTCACACACCGCTGTTTCGTTAAGCTCAAGCTTATGGCCTGCAAAAGTATCAAGGGTGTTAACATCAATTTTATAATTGATGTTACTGACACTGCCTGCAACTCTACCAGTGAGCAGTTTAATGTCGTAAGTAGCACCGATATTTAAAGGGGTTTCAGACATCCAGACTAAAGTGGCACGTAAGTGGTCGCTGGTTTGGATGTTGTCTTTTGTGTGGGTGATGATATCGCTGCGCGAAATATCAATTTCATCTTCCAGTGTCAATGTAACGGACATAGGTGGGAAAGCCTCTTCAAGCTCTCCATCAAAAGTTACAATGGAGGCAATTTTTGAGGTTTTTCCCGATGGCAGTACAGTGATCTCATCGCCGACTCTAACAACCCCTGAAGTCAGTGTGCCACAGTAGCCACGAAAGTCGAGATTGGGGCGGTTCACGTATTGAACAGGAAAACGTAGCTTTTCAAAGTTGAAGTCATCGCCCAGTTTTACGTCTTCTAAAGTGTCTAGCAGCGCTTCGCCTTTATACCAAGGCATGGTCTCTGATTTGTTAACAACATTATCTCCGTTAAGCGCTGACATTGGGATAAACTGTAAATCAGGCTGATTCAGATCTTTAGCGAAAGCTAAATAGTCTGCTTTGATCTGCTCATAACGTTGTTCGTCAAAATCCACCAAATCCATTTTGTTGATGGCAACAATGGTGTGCTGTATGCCCAATTTTGCCGTAATAAAGCTATGGCGTTTAGTTTGTACTTGCACACCGTGGCGCGCATCGATCAAGATGATGGCCAAATTACAGTTTGATGCACCGGTGGCCATGTTACGAGTGTATTGCTCATGGCCTGGGGTGTCGGCGATGATGAACTTACGCTTTTCAGTAGAGAAATAGCGGTATGCAACATCAATAGTAATGCCTTGTTCACGCTCTGCTTGTAGGCCATCGACTAATAAAGCTAAATCGAGGCTGTCACCGGCGTTACCTACTTTGCTGTTAACTTTTTCAATAGCGGCAAGTTGGTCTTCATAAATCATTTTTGAATCGTGCAGTAGGCGCCCGATTAAAGTGGATTTTCCGTCATCGACACTACCGCAGGTTAAAAAGCGTAATAACTCTTTATTTTCGTGTTTCTTTAGATAGCTTTCAATGTCTTGGCTAATAAGGTCTGACTGATGGCTCATGGTAATTCCGATATCGTATAACTATATTAGCGCGAGTCTTAAAAAGATTGGCGCATAACTAGTTTTTGTTAAACCTAGATTCAACTGCCGAATCTAGGTTAAATAAGTGTGTCGTTTAAGCTGTAAAGGAAAGGTTAAAAGTAGCCTTCCATTTTCTTTTGCTCCATAGATCCTGCGCCATCGTGATCAATAGCGCGCCCTTGACGCTCGGATGTTTTGGTTAATAGCATTTCTTGAATGATATCTTGCAAAGTATCAGCGTTAGATTCGACCGCGCCGGTAAGTGGATAACAACCGAGGGTTCTAAAGCGGATATTCTTAATTTCAGGTACTTCGCCTTCTTTAAGCGGTAGACGTTCATCATCGACCATGATCGTCATGCCATCACGTTCAACCACCGGGCGTGGCGCTGATAGGTATAGCGGAACAATTGGAATGCTCTCAAGGTAAATGTACTGCCAGATGTCAAGCTCGGTCCAGTTAGACAGTGGGAATACCCGGATGCTCTCGTCTTTCTCTACTTTTGTATTGAAAATGCTCCAAAGCTCTGGGCGTTGGTTTTTTGGATCCCAGCGATGATTTGAGTCACGAAAAGAAAAAATACGTTCTTTGGCGCGAGACTTTTCTTCATCGCGACGCGCACCACCAAATGCTGCATCAAACTTATATTTGTTGAGTGCTTGTTTCAGGCCTTGGGTTTTCATGATGTCGGTATGCTTGCTAGACCCGTGTACAAAAGGGTTGATATCCATATCTACGCCATCTTGGTTAATGTGGACTAAAAGATCCATGCCAGCGTCTTTTGCCATCTTGTCACGAAATTCAATCATTTCTTTGAATTTCCACGTCGTATCAACGTGTAACAGTGGAAAAGGTGGGTTGCCTGGGAAAAAGGCTTTACGTGCTAAGTGCAACATGACAGCAGAGTCTTTACCGACAGAGTAAAGCATCACTGGATTATTAAATTCAGCAGCAACTTCGCGGATGATTTGAATGCTTTCCGCTTCGAGTTGTTTTAGATGTGTCAGCTTTTTCATTGATAAGGCCATGGTATCCCTGTCCTGCACTTAAAGTGCCTGTTATTACTATCTGTAAATGATAATGGGCAATGTTGTGCCCATCTGAATGGCGCTATTATTACAAAAGCTAAAATACAACAAAAGGAATAAAAAGAAATTTTAATATAACTAAAAAATATATAGGGAAGTGTTTTGTGGTCTTATTACTATTTGGAATAATAAAATTATAATTTGGTATTTTGAGTTATAAAGAAGCTGCTTTAAACTAGACGAATTGTATAGAGAAGCTCTATGTATCAATTTAACCGCCAGGTTTCCCCTATAGAGGGTCTCCCTGCTTTTTGTGTACTAATTATGGATTTATATTTTACGTTAGCAGGATTCGTCGTTGGTTTGTTAGTTGGCTTAACGGGTATTGGCGGCGGAGCATTGATGACTCCCGTTTTAATTGTGGTTTTTCAAGTGCCGATTATCACTGCAGTGAGTACTGATTTACTGTATGCGGCGATTACCAAATGCGGTGGTGTCGCCAACTATTATCGACATAAAATGATTAATTGGAAAGTCGTTATTTTGATGCTAACCGGTAGCTTGCCGGGAAGCTGGTTAACGCTTAACTTTTTACAGCAGCTTGATGACCGGGTGCAAATAGAGTCGCTCATTAACACGGTTTTAGGCGTCTCTTTGTTGCTGACTGCGGCTGCAGTGTTTTTTCGTACTAAGATCCAAGCTGCCAGTATTGCGCTTGGTGATAGCAACAAAATGGCGGTTTTTGGTAAAATCAGACCATTTGTTACTGTCATAACAGGGTTGGGGTTAGGTGTTTTGGTGACATTGTCATCTGTCGGTGCAGGTGCGCTGGGAACTGCCTTATTAATTATTTGTTATCCGCGAATGAGAATGCCGGAAGTCGTAGGTACAGATTTGCTGCACGCGGTTATCTTAACCAGTGTTGCAGGTGCAGGGCACTACACGATGGGCAGTATTGATTTTTCACTGCTGTTTTATTTGATTATTGGATCGCTGCCGGGTGTGTTTATCGGCAGTTATTATGGGGTTAAATTATCACCAACACTAATGCAGCCGATTATGGGGTCTGTATTGTTGGTGATAGGAACGCATTTTATTTTCTCCTGAGACTTACATAGATAAGTTTGGGCAAACAGAACCGAGTAAGAGTAGCGAAGGCTACAAAATAGGCGAGAGCATGTACTTATATAATAATGATGATCAGCAATTGGTTGATGAGCGGGTAGAGCAATACCGCGATCAAACGAATAGATTTTTAGCGGGAACGCTCCCTGAAGATGAGTTTTTAGCGCTGCGTTTAATGAACGGATTATACGTTCAAAGACAAGCGCCGATGTTGAGGGTTGCCATACCTTACGGACTTATGTCATCTGTGCAAATGCGAAAATTGGCGCAGATTTCTCGCAAATATGACCGTAACTACGGCCATTTCACCACGAGAACTAATATCCAATTTAACTGGCCAAAGCTTGAAGAAGTACCTGATATTCTGGCGGAACTTGCCACTGTGCAAATGCATGCGATTCAGACATCTGGTAACTGTATTCGCAACACCACAACTGACCCGTATTCGGGTGTTTACAAAGGTGAAACAGCGGACCCGCGTCCGTACTGCGAAATTATTCGACAGTGGTCTACGATGCATCCGGAATTTGCCTACCTTCCGCGTAAATTTAAAATTGCGGTGACAGCAGGCCCTGAAGATAGAGCCGCCTCGCAAGTGCATGATATCGGTTTACACTTGATCAAGAACGAAGCAGGTGAGATTGGCTTTGAAGTGATTGTTGGCGGAGGCTTAGGTCGTACACCTATTATCGGTAAAGTCATTAAAGAGTTTTTACCAGAAGAACATTTACGCTCTTATTTGGATGCTGTGTTACGAGTTTATAACCTCAATGGTCGTCGTGATAACAAGTATAAGGCCCGCATCAAAATATTAGTGAAGGCGTTTGGCGCAGAAAAGATGGCCGCGCTAGTAGAAGAAGAATGGTTAAACTTTACCAAAGATTCCGACTTATTGCTGACAAATACTGAAATTGAAAAATTCAAAGGGTATTTCTCTCCAGCAGATTACGATACACAAGCGGCGAATAATATAGACTTAACGGCTGACTTTGCCAAGAGCGATACTTTTGAAGCTTGGTATAAACGCAATACTGTTGAGCATAAAATTGACGGTTATCGCATAGTCGTTATTTCTTTGAAGCCGCATTTGTTGCCCCCTGGTGATGTGACAGATTTGCAGATGGATGTCATTGCTGATTTAGCTGATCAGTATAGTTTTGGCGAAATTCGCTCTACTCACGATCAAAACTTAGTCTTTGCTGATGTGAAAATATCTGAGCTTTACCGTTTGTGGGAAGGGTTAACAGAAGCTAACTTGGCGCGCGCTAACATCGATACGCTAACGGACATGATTGTCTGCCCAGGTTATGAGTTCTGTGCGCTAGCCAATGCTGAAACGCTACCCATTGCCGAGCAGATCAATGCTAAATTTGACGATTTGGATTATCTCTATGACCTAGGTGATATCCAAGTCAATATGTCGGGTTGTTTGAATGCCTGCGGGCACCACCATGTTGCTGATATTGGTATTTTAGGGGTCGAGAGGCAAGGTGAGAGTTATTATCAGTTTACCTTAGGCGGCAGTTCTAAAAGTGATGCGGCTATTGGTAAAACGATCGGCAAGGCGGTCGCGTCCACCGAAGTGGCAACAACCATCGAAAAGATTTTACACGTATTTGTTGAAAATCGCGTTGAAGATGAAAGCTTCCGCGAAGTGATTAAAAGAATAGGGCTTTTGCCTTTCAAGGAGTTTGTATATGCCGCTTCTCATTAATGGCAAGCTTTGCGATGACTCATGGGTTTCGCTAAGTGCTGAAGATTGTGCCGCTGATGCGCAAGCAGCAGTTAAAAAAGCACGTTCAACGAATCAGCCAGTGATTTACCCTATTGCCGCTTATCTAGAAAATAGAGAGCAACTGAGTAATAATGCCGCGATAACAGGCTTATTTATAACTGGAGATGATGATTGGAGTGAGGTTAAAGACCTGTTCGATGAAGTGTCTTTAATCGCCATTGAGTTTCCAATATTGCGAGATGGTCGCGGTTATAGCATTGCGCGTGATATAACGCGTCGCGGTTTTGGCGGAGAGGTTCGCGCCGTTGGCGATGTTGCTCACGATCGGTTAGACAGCATGCTGCGCTCGGGTTTTAATGCGCTGATGGTTAGTGAAGATAGATTTAGCGATGATACGTTCAAGGCACTGACCGAAATGACGGTTAACTACCAGCCGACACATCTACGCTAAGTTTTAAAAGTTAAACTAAGCCCGAATTTCTCTGTTTAGTCGTTTGGGTTTACATTAAGTTGTTCTTAATTGGAATGAAAGATGAGTATAAATACAGAAACATTAAACGCAGAAGTTGCTAATAAAAGCCCAGAGAAAATTATTGAGTGGGCATTGAGTAGTGCAAAAAATCCAATTTTGACTACTAATTTCAGGCCTTACGAAGTCGCTATATTACATATGGCAGTGAAAGTGCGTCCAGATTTGAAAATTCTTTGGGTTGACTCTGGTTACAATACTTCAGCGACTTATCGCTATGCGCAAAAAGTCATTAAAGAGCTATCGCTAAACATAGTGACTTACGTACCTAAGCAGACCACTGCATTTAGAAATATTCAAATGAAAGGCGTGCCAGAGGTAGATGATCCATTACATGGAGAGTTTACTGAGCAAGTAAAGCTGGAGCCTTTTAGACGTGCACTGACTGAGCTAAAACCTGATTTTTGGCTAAATGCGATTCGCAAAGAGCAGACCGAGTTTAGAAATACCTTAGAGGTTGTTTCTGCCAGTCAAGATGGTGTCATTAAAGTGGCTCCTTTGTATCATACAACTGAAGATCAGTTGGATGCATACATGGCTGAGTGCAATTTAGAAAATGAATTTGCCTACTTTGATCCAACTAAAGCGCTTGATAATCGCGAATGCGGACTACATACCAAGATATAATTGAATTATGTACTGGCTTAGTGCATAGCCAGTACTGTTCTTGTCGCTTTTGAATATTTGTTTTAATAAGATCTGCATTATTCTAAGGTCGGTAGTTGATTTTAAATATGGCTAGTTTTTAGTCTTTCACTCCCTCTAAGTCTCTATTTTTTCACAAGTTACAACTTTGCGGCAAAAATTGTCGTCTAATGCTGTTATGGCTGACATAATGAGATTTCTATTAACCTTGTTATAAGTGTGTCATCTATGGATTACTTACCGCTATTTTTTAAACTCGAAAACAGAAATGCACTGCTAGTCGGTGGCGGCCAAGTGGCGTTACGTAAAGCTAGATTACTGGTGCGCACAAAAGCAATCGTTACTGTTATCAGTCGAGAGATAGACCCGCAGCTAGCGCAGTTGTTAAAAGAGAATAATGGCCTTTCCATTATCGGTGAATATTCGGATACGCTGTTAAATGAAAAGTTGTTGGTCACAGCAGCAACCGACGATCAGGCACTCAATGAAAGAGTGTATCGCGATGCTCTAGCACGTAATATTCCTGTTAATGTTGTTGATAATCCAGCACTTTGTACTTTTGTTTTTCCTGCTATTGTCGATCGATCACCTATTGTTATTGCCATTTCGTCGGGCGGTAAAGCTCCTGTATTAGTGCGAGTGCTGCGCGCGAAGTTAGAAACACTTATCCCTAATGGTTATAGCAAACTGGGTGAGCTAGCCGGTCAGTTTCGAGAACAAGTTAAAGCTAAATTTAAAACTATTAATCAGAGGCGCCATTTTTGGGAGAGCATCCTACAAGGTCAAGTCGCTGAGACTATGCTGGCAGGGCGTGAAAAAGACGCCTATCAGATGATGGAAAAAAAGCTTGAAAATGCAAATACAAAACTGCCTGCGGGTGAGGTTTACTTAGTGGGTGCAGGTCCTGGAGATCCAGAACTATTAACGTTTAAAGCACTGCGCTTGATGCAACAAGCAGATGTGGTGCTGTACGATGCGCTGGTGTCAAAAGAGGTGATGGAGCTTTGTCGTCGTGATGCAGATTTAGTCTTTGTTGGTAAGCAACGTGATAATCATGCGGTGCCACAGCAAAGTATTAATCAAATGTTGGTTGATCACGCTAAAAAAGGGCGCCGGGTAGTGCGTTTAAAAGGCGGTGATCCCTTTATTTTTGGGCGTGGTGGCGAAGAATTACAGCTGCTAAAAGAGCAGGGAATTCCCTTCCAAGTAGTGCCGGGCATTACCGCTGCGAGCGCTTGTTCTACTTATGCAGGTATCCCGCTAACTCATAGAGATTACGCGCAAAGTGTGACCTTTGTTACCGGGCAGCAAAAAAACCGCAGCTCTGAGTTGGATTACTCGCAGTTAGTCAGAAACGGTCAAACAGTGGTCTTTTACATGGGGCTACATAATCTTGCTGATATTTGCTCAAAATTAGTCGCAGCAGGGCAAGATGCAAAAACACCAGCAGCCATTGTTTCAAAAGGTACCAGTGCAGATCAGCAAGTACTGGTAGGCGACCTCAGTAATTTAGTCGAGCTTCAGGCCAGTGCTAAGCTTGCTGCCCCCGCGTTGATTATTGTCGGCCAAGTTGTATTGCTGCAAGAGCAGTTACAGTGGTTTGGTGCTAATCATCTCGAGAGTATTTCCTCTGTCTCTTAAGGTGTTTGTTTGAGCGATAAACCTAAAGCACAGTGGTATGTGTATATAGTGCGCTGCGCGGATGATACATTGTACGCAGGTGTTACTACAGATTGCTTGCGCCGTGAACGTGAGCACAACGGCGTGATACAAGGAGGGGCGCGTTACACTAGGGCGCGCCGCCCAGTTGTTATGATCTATCGTGAGCAGTGTGAAAATCGATCTCTCGCTTGTCAGCGTGAAGCCGCAATAAAGAAGTTTTCACGCCAGCAAAAGCTGCGTATGATCGAGAAGCTAGAAGCTAGAAGCTAGAAGCTAACAGCTAGAAGCTAACAGCTAGAAGCTAACAGCTAGAAGCTAGAAGCTAACAGCTGCTTTTCATTGTTTATGCCATCTTCAAATCACAAAATATAAAGTCACAGGCAGTACGATCAAGCTGCCGATATTGCCTATGAGTACAATAGAGGCGACTTGGCCGGGCTGCTGGTTGTACTTCTCGGCTACCATGTAGTTGAGTAATGCCGGTGGCAATGCTGCAAAAATAATTAAATACGCTAAGTGCTCACCTTCTATTGGAAGAATAAAGGGTATTCCTAAAGCGATAGTGATACCACTCAACGGTGCTAAAAATGCACCCCACAAGCCAATTTTCCAGGTTGAAAAATCGATATCAATCATTCTCACCCCCAGAGAAAATAACATCAGCGGGATACTAACCTGGGCCATCATATCTAATGGCTTTTTAATGGTGTCGTTCAGTTCCATATCTAACCCAGAGAATACCAGCCCTGCAAATGTCGCTAAAATCATTGGCATCCTTAGTACTTTAAGAGGGTTGGTTTTGCGATCCAATATGTAGATGCCGAGGGAGAAGTGTAAAAATGTTTCTACGATAAATAAAACCACAGCGGCGTTAAGTGCGTTTTCTCCAAAAGCTAGCACCAGTAGCGGAATGCCCAAATTACCGGCGTTGGAAAACATCATTGGGGGTATGAAGGTTTTTACTTCTACGTTTAATACTTTACACAGAGGCAGGATAATCAGTCCAGAGCCGATGATAATCATCACAGCGCCTAGCGCTAAATTTGTCAAAGGTAGCAGTGCAAATGATTTGGCGCTAAGTACGGAGAAAATCAGCACTGGAATAAAAACATCGATGTTGAGGCTATTTACTACTCCCATGTTGGTCGGTTTTTTGCGGGCATAGAGATAGCCAATAGTAACGATTAATAACATCGGAAAAATAGTCGAAAAGATACGCTCAGCGATAAAGGTGATTTCCAAGGGGTGACCTAAAAAGTAGAAGGTTGATAAGGATGTCTTTTCAAAATGATTTTGAGTATATATTAATCAAAGCCGATAATGCGTGCTTAAAGCAAAATTATTTGGCGTTATATTCGGTTTGAATTATAGGTGGTATTTGTTTTTTGCCGTCGGTATAGAATTTTGATTAATTTAAATTTAACAGGTGCTACAAAGCTTGCGATAGAGTCAAAAAATCTGTTAAGGTAGAAACGTATTTGTTTATTTAAATATTTAATAAGTTGTTGAAACAAAACGAATAAAGCGGTTTCTTTAAAAGGTTGCAGGAAGCTGTCTACTTTGTTGATTAAAGTATTGATAATAAGTGAAAAGTTCATTTGTTTGTATTAATACTACCGAATGCTTTAAAAGCGTTCTCAAGATCGGCGTTTATAGACATTTAAGGCGTAAAAATGTAGTATTACTACAAATTAATAGCGTAGATTTAAACAAAGCCAATCGGTTTTAAGTGAATTTTGTACTATTGTTAAGCTTGCTTTAGAAGGCTTCTGACAAAATAAATAGGACAACAGATCTCACTTACAGCCCGGTGGGCTTTTTTTTGTTAAAAATGGGAAGATTGCTCAATGAGTCTAGATAGCGATATGCAGAACGATTTAATTAACGATAT
>Ga0209395_1001232_pt1 | contig 36367 bp, 27 predicted proteins | sample GOMGulsemesocosm_3_FD_184635 | JGI IMG/M metagenome (GOLD analysis project Ga0209395, IMG submission 184635) | Methane-oxidizing microbial communities from mesocosms in the Gulf of Mexico - GOM9D Gulf of Mexico (SPAdes) (version 2) | ecosystem: Environmental > Aquatic > Marine > Cold seeps...
AGCAAGAAATATGACTTATGTTGACATCGCTGACATTTTTGATGTTTCTGAAAATACAGTAAAACGTATGCTAAATGCTAAAGATATTGGTTTTGACCGATTATTGATCTTGGCCGAATTGTCTGGGATACAAATAGATGAACTACTAAAGGAAGCAAAAAAACGTCCGACAGTTTGCAATTTCTTCACTGCTCAACAAGATGAAGCTTTTTATAAAATGCCTAATTTATGGCATTATTTTAGTGAACTTTTTTATTATTCAAAATCGCCTGACTCACTAAAAAAAGAGCACAACATAAGCGAATTATCAACCTACCGCTATTTACGTGCACTTGAGAAATTAGCGTTGTTAGAATTATTGCCCAACAATAACATTAAATTTTTAGTCGCTACTCCTATAGGCTTTTCGTCAGATAGCTTAGTACTCAAAACCAATATTGCTCGATTTATTAAAAGCACTTGCGATACGGTTATATCTGGTGAGAAATCACCGCAACATTTTATGTGGGTAAAGCCAATACGCATGCCCTTAACACTCTTTAGAAAAATGAATGAGGAATTAGTAACTACGATAAACAAATATACCGAAGTTGCTGAAATCGCGTTCGTAAACGATTTAACATTGCCGGAGTTTCAAACAACCTTGGTTGGTCATCCTCTAGATTTAGGCGATTATAAAGACGCCAAGATAATAGATATCGAAGAAATTTGATTGCATGTACTTTTCATCTTTTTAAATAATATTTGACTTTATTACGTACTCGTAATCGCATCTTTGTATTTATCAATAATAGCGAATTAGTCGATAATTTGATGAAAATAAAAAGTTGAAAGCTACAATATTACTGGTTTCACCTTTATTTCACAAAAAGTTTAATACAATTTCATTTTTATACCAAGAAGGTAAAATGATGAATAAGTATTATGTATTACTGATTTGCTTTGGTGCTGCTTTTAAGCTTAGTGCTGTCGAAAACTCACCAGCTGAATTAGCTGCCATTAAAGATAAAATAAATCGCGCTATTATAAAGGTTGAGCAAACAGAAAAAAGTTTATGGTCTTATAATGTTTCTCGTTATGAAGATGAGGAAGGGGAAATATCAAGCAGTATTGAGCAATATTCTCCAAACACAAAAGAGCCATGGCTTCTTAAGAAAATTAATGGCAAACAACCAACTCAAAAGCAAATTGAAAAGTTTGCTAAAAAGAAACAAAAACAAAGTAATACCAAGGAGCAAGAAAATAATATACAGCTGCCTATACGTAAGCTAATTGACCCTGAACAGTTGTCTTTAGTATCGAACGATGAAAACCATATCGTTATGGCATTTAATGTTGATATTAAGAAACTAGGCAAAGATTCTGTGGGCAAGTTGCAGGGAGAATTATTCTATCAAAAAGATAAACAATTTATTGAAAAAATAAATATTTGGAATAGTGCCGACTTTTCTCCGATGTTTAGTGCCAACATTACTGAGTTATCTATAACTTTTACATTTATTCAAATTAATGGCGCTATACTCACCAAGGAAAATGAAATGAAGATGAAAGGCAGTTTTGCTTATTTTACTGAAATCAATGAAACCTCCCTAGATAGCTTTTCAAATTATTTATACCAAGGAAATAAAACCACTAAATGATAAAAAAATATAAATGTCTGGTGATATACTCGAAGTAATAACTTACTAAACTGCTGCTGAGTAAACCTGATAAAAAGGTGACTAGTTGGAAATCATATTTTATTTTGTATTTGAGCAAGATAATAATTATTTAACTTTTATATGGATATTGGGCATTAAATTATGAGTAGATTGAATACGAGAGAGGAATTCTCATTATTATTTTTGAGAAGTATTACCGGTATAATCATTGCGAGTCATGGTTGGCACCGACTTTTAACCGGAGGTTATGAGCCCTTTGGTGGCTGGTTAACGAGCGAGGGTTTTCCTTTTGGACTAAGTATCGCTTTGGCTATTACTCTCTTTGAAATTATAGGTGCAGTTTTTTTGGTCGCGGGTAAAAAATTGCCATATATTTGCACAATCTATATCCTCATTTATTTAACTGGTTTGATTTTGGTACATTTACCGCATGGATGGTTTGTTGTTGGTTCAGGCTCAAATGGAATTGAATATAGCGTTTTGTTAATCGCTTCACTTTTCTGTATTGGTTACCCTGAGGTAAAAAAATCAGCTGCTACAGCTTTATAATATATTGTAATTATTTTGGTCTGACTTTTATCGCTGAAATCAAACTTGTGCTAGGTTATTCATACTTAGGCGCTACAGTGCTGGGGGAGCTCACCTTTACTTATTTAGAGCAATTTTTGAGCCGATACAACCTATTAATTAATACTATTTATCGAATATAAAGGAAAAACTGTGCAACTTACTAAGAAAATCAAGATAGCGATTGTTATTGCTCTCCTATTGAGTATCACCTTTGCCATTTTCCATATGACTCAAAAGGAAGCTGATTTACCTCCGATGACAGTACAAGAAAAAAAGGCGAGGTTTAGCTCATTAATTGTTCCTGCCGTTAATAATGTCTATGAAAACTTGATGACGCGCTATAAAAGAATCAAAGAAGTAACCGCAGCCGGAAAAAATAGTGATGAAATTGAGCAATTAAAAATTGAGTATAAAGCAACTACAAATAGTGAATTGCTTATGGCACTAAAACCTCACCCGAGGAGTATTGCTATAGCTCAAGCAGCAATGGAAAGCTCCTGGGCCACTTCTCGCTTTTTTAGAGAAGCAAAGAATGTCTTTGGTGTATGGTCTTTTGACGAAGATGAGCCTCGTATTGCCGCATTGCAAAAGCGTGGTGACAAAACAATTTGGGTAAAAAAATACGAGAGTGTTGAAGCGGCAGTATATGATTATTATCGTACTTTAGCCAGAAGCAGTGCTTTTGCTGAGTTTAGGCAAACAAAAATGATAACCAATGACCCTTTTATACTTGTGACTAAGTTAGATCGTTATTCAGAAAAAGGCAGCTTATACGGTGAAGAATTAACAGCAATAATCAAGTTTAATAAATTTAATGACTTTGATAACAATTAAAAATATCTAGATGTTTCATGTTATCAAAAATATTGGGTAGCAATAATACATCAACTAAGTTATTTATGGCCTTTACATAGCAAAGCGCATAAATGGAAATTGATTTTCCTTCGATAATATGGACTTACAATAGTGTTATTTTCTTGTCTGGCATGGCGCTGTCATAACACTGGCAGAAGGTTGTCATACTTTTGTCTTATTTTTGTCAGAAGCTCTGCTGATAATAAAGTTTAAGATGGCCTTACTTTTAAACTTAAGTAAGGCAAAGAAATGAGTAAATACGTGGAACTAAATAGTAATAAAATACAGCAATTAAGAACGCAGAAATGTTGGAGTCAGGATGAACTCGCATCCATTAGTGGTTTAAGTATTAGAACAATTCAGCGAGTTGAAAAAGCAGGTAATGCATCGTTAGAAACTGTAAAAGCACTAGCTTCAGTTTTTGAGGTTGAGCCTGCTTATTTGCAAAGTAGTAAAGATATACAACAGGTAACTTTTAGTTTTATCTGCAAATATGCTTGGTTGGTCGCTTTTGCAATGTCTAGTATCTTTTTGGGTCTTTGGATCGTTGATATTTTGATACCAACGCTTAAAGGAGCTGATTTCAATAACCAATATGAACTGCATGGCAACTTTAGGTACCTAGACTTTGGCGGTATAAGTTTTTTTGTTGGATTTGTATTTCTAGCTTTTAATATTTTTGTTGAGTTTATTAATCGAAAAAAAATGCCAATGAGTTCTAACAAGGGGATTGATGCTTAAAAGTTAGCGGTGAAACAATAAAAAAATCACGCAATAGTTTAAGTCTTTTTAGCATTATCTGTTTTGCTTAACTTGTATCACTTTGGGACATTTTTTAGTAAATTATGATCAATCAATTAAGTTTGCGTTAAATTAATATCATTTAATATGGTTATGGAGAGTCCATGAAAAAGTATCTGTATAAAGTAATCGATACCAGAGATGTAGAAACCGCGGGACTGTTTAAAGGGAGAAAACGTGAGGATGTTGAAAGCTATCTTAATTCACTTGGAGCCTCTGGCTGGGAACTTGTAAACGTAGATTTTCGTGAGCTTGAAGGTGGACTGGAATTCGCTGGAGTTATGAAAAAAGAACTTTAGAGTTTACATTGGCTATAAAACATTTGCTAAGTGAAAAGCAGCTACTGCTTTAGGGCTTAAAAAAATGAGTAAAGCACTTTACCGTTTAATGCTACATCAAGCGATTATACGCGGTGATTGATGACGACAGAGTCGCGTCATGTCGTGACACTGTCGTATTCTTGTCTCTTTTAATCTGTCATAAAGGGGGCACAACTGTAAGGATAAAAACGATGAACATTAAACAACGTCGATTGAAAAATGGCTGGTCACAAGAACAACTAGCCCGACATTCAGGCTTAAGCACACGTACGATTCAGAGAATTGAAAACGGGCAGAAAGCAGGAATGGAATCACTTAAATGTCTTGCAGCTGTATTTGAAATTTCTATCAATTCTTTAATGCAGGAGCAAACTATGACCGAACAACAACCGGCAGTGCAGCCTAAACAATCGAAAATTAACAACACCGAGCGAGAAGCAATTCAATATGCTAAATCAATAATTAATGGACCTAAGAAAGGAGAAACTGATCCTCTTTGGAAAATTGAGCGAGAAGCAATCGATCAAGCTAAGAAACTGTTGAGCAAATTTAAAGCATAACCTCGCAAGTTAATTAGACGTTTACTCGATTAACACTGAATAAAAATAATAATATAGCAGGCTGGTGTAGTTGGTTTTACCAACACCAGTTCGCTATTTTTTCAGTTTAGTAGGAGGGATAACTATAACTATAGGTGAATATTCACCGATGAATAATGTTGTAAATACAAGAGAATATCTATTCTTAAAAGCAATATTATTGCTTGAATTAGTACTCTTATGGTCATTGGTAGTGTATCTATAACAGCGACTAATGAGTTTTTATCGTCAGCCACTTAAGGATGTTATGTTAAACGAGCGTTTGTCCATAGTTAAAGAAATATTGCTTTATGGGGTATTTTGCTACCTTTCGACAAAAGTAATTAAAGCTTTTTATATATTTACCCATAACCTTTTTGAAGAAAAGCATTGGAGCTATTGGTTATTATTCAGAAATTTCCATATCGATAAAAATGTAAATAATTTAGTTTCACCAATTTTTTATGCACCAGTCATTGAAACATTCGTTTTCTGTACGTTAATATTCCTTATTTGTAAGAAAGCAAAACTATTAGGCTGGCCATTTATTTTAATAAGTGCTGCATTATTTTCGCCATATCATCTTATACGCGATGGTGCTGGCAGCCTTACATTAATGTACACTTTTTCTGTTGGGCTAATTCTCGCTCATCTCTATAACCGGCAATATATGCGTACTAAAATGCAGCCTTATGCCTATATTTCTACGGTATTAGCGCACGCCATCTCTAATTTGTTCACTGTCTATTTGTAGAATAAGTCCAATGCACCATTTAAGTGGCAGTAAACACTTGATTTTGTTGAGGCGCGTTTTAAACCATTTATTATCCTGTTATTGTTCACTCGTTAAAATTTTAGGTTAAGTGTAACTTTCAATTTTCAGCCATTTATCTACTAAACGCTGCTCCTGTCCTAACATGACTGGCAGCATATTAATTATCGATATTAAAGGAAGTAAAATGAATAAAAGGGTTAGTTTAAGCCTATTAAGCTTAGTTTTTGTAACTAATGCATATGCCTCTAATGAAGTTCCCAAAGTTAATATTGGGAGTTCAGTGATCCTCGTTGGTTATAACGATTCTGATGATATGGCCTATAAGGTTAATCTTGGTTATTCATTAAGTAAAAACTATTCTATCGAATTTAATTATTTCGATTTTGGTGAAAGTGACCGTTATGATGACTTGAGCGGCTTATCAGCAGAAGCTTATTCAGTAGAATTTTTGGCCAAATACCCAATAAATAATTTTTCTCTTTATGCAAAACTTGGAAGCCTTTGGTGGAAAGAAGAAGGAAATCGGACGTTGTGGTGGGAGGAAGTGCCGACTAAAGAACATATCAAAAATAATGGCAATGATACTATTTATGGTGCAGGTATTAGTTACAACCTTACGAAGAACATTTCCTTGAAAATAGAGTTTCAACAAAGTCTTATTAATAGTCGCACAGAAAACCCGGTATCACTTGGTTTTGATATTCAATTTTAGAGTAAGGCTACACTTTAGAAGGGGCTGTAAATTTTCATTTTATAATTTAACACCTTCCCTTTGTTACCACGAGTTAGGGTGTTAGCGTTCAAAGCTGCTTATGAGTTGTATTACAATATCCAACTTCATAATATATGTTTAAATGGGAAATAATTGTTAGCCGTTTTCATTGCTGGCTCATTTTAGTACAGTGTTATCTTGTAATAAATCTAGCATGATGTTTTTGAAGGACTATAGGTGTGTCATTATTAAATAAAAAAAATATTATCTCGGTTATTTTCATTCTTTTTTTGATTTACCTTGGGGTAATTTCTAAATCATATTTTGATGAATATACCTCAGACTTTATTGACTACAGCTTTTACTCATCGGTTCTAGAAGAAAACCGTAAAATATTTATTCGTTTGCCTCATCATTACGATAGTAATAAGAGTTACCCTCTTATTATCAAGTCAGACGGTAACTTTAACTTAGAACGTTGGGATAGAAGTATTGTTACTCTTTCTGAGCAAGGTCAAATAGAAGACTCTATCGTTGTAGCCATTCCTAATTTATTTTGGAGTGACTCTCGCAATAGAGATTTAGTGCCTCCTTATGCCAGAAGAGATGTTCAGATTGAAGCACGGCCCTCTGATGTAAACTCCCCTGAAATATTCGGCAAAGCCGATTTGTTTTTATCTTTTATCGAAAACGAAGTTCTGCCTTATATGGAAAGCACATATTCGATAAACGATAACAGAGTGCTTAGTGGATTCTCAGCTGGCGGAAGTTTTGTCTTGTATACGATAACTACCAAACCAGATTTGTTTTCTGGTTATTTTGCTTTTAGTCCTGCTGCTTGGTATGACGATTCTGTTGTTGTTAAAGAATTTACTCGTGGTATCAAAAACATTAACAACAAACCTTTGTTTCTATACTTGAGCTTGGGTGGTGCTGAAAACGAAATAATAACGGCTTCCTTTAAAGGGGTCTTATCTGCAATTGATTTGGATGGACCTATAAATTTAAAGTCAGCCTATAGCTACAGCAAAGATGCAGGGCACGTAGAAAACCCCTATGTTTCAGTACCTAAAGCACTCAATGCATATTATGAGTTTAGGGCAGGTAAACAATAACACCTCATTTAATAGACAAAGCACCGTCAGTCGTGTTTGTATATTGCAGATTTAGTTTGATGGTTGTAGCCTTTAAATGAGGCGGTATGCATATGAAGGAGTTAATATTGATTTCAGGTTATAAAATAAGTTCTGAAAAAAAAGATATGGATTTATCTGTAATCCACACTTATATTTCGAGCTCTTATTGGGCTAAAAATATTCCAATAAAAACGATGAAAAAAGCTATAGATAACTCTTTGTGTTTTGGTGTTTTTACTGACTCAGGACAACAGGTGGCTTTTGCTCGTATGGTTACAGATACTGCAACATTTGCATATTTGTCTGATGTATTTGTCCTAAGTGAATATCGTGGTAAAGGCCTTAGTAAGTGGCTGATGAAAACAATTTTAGAAGATCCTAGTTTACAAGGTATTAGACGTATGGCTCTCGCAACAAGCGATGCTCATGGCTTATACGAGCAATTTGGCTTTAAATCCTTAGGCTCCCCAGAGTCATTTATGGAATTGCACCAACCAGATGTATATAAATAAGCATAAAAACGTAACATTTGTTGTTAACTCCATGATAAAAAATTGGCAAAAGCATTTAATATAAAAGCCTATACTAGTAGTTATAACTGTAATCTTCACACTATTGATTAAAAGCGTTTTACAAGCCTATCTGCTCAAGTTAGTACTCAATCAGTGCTTTACAGCTAGGTTTAGACTTGTTTCAAGTTCCCGCATTTTCATAAACTATCGGGATCTCAATATCAAAAAAGCAGGAAAATATGTACCCCATCGAATATATAGAGCCAGTCTTTCGTCCACCAAGTGAATGGAAAAGTTTAATTTTACAAGTCACCAATGGTTGTTCTTGGAACCGGTGTTCTTTTTGCGAAATGTATACGGCAGAAAGTAAAAAATTCAAACCTAAAAAAATTGGCGATATCGAACAAGAGATATTAAAAGTGGCACAATCAGGCTTACCTGTTGGTCGCGTATTTTTAGCTGACGGCGACGCAATGATGTTACCGTTTAAACGACTAAAAGAGATTCTCGAGTTGATAAAAAGTCATTTACCACAAGTTACTCGCGTATCAAGTTATTGCTTGCCAAGGAATTTAACCAATAAAACAGTAGAACAACTAACTGAATTACGTGCTTTGGGCTTATCTTTGATGTATGTTGGCTGTGAAAGTGGTGATGATGAAGTTTTACAATTAATTGAAAAAGGCGAAAGCTATCAAAGCTCATTAGTCGCACTGAATAAAATTAAACAAGCAGGCATGAAAAGCTCTGTGATGATCTTAAATGGGCTAGGCGGGCCTGAATTATCACAACAACATGCGATTAATTCAGCAAAATTAATGAATGAGGCACAACCAGACTTCTTATCAACATTGGTGGTTAGCTTTCCTTTAGGGGAAGATCGTTTTGCTAAAAACTTTCCTGAACATCAACCTTTCCGCTTGTTAAGTCAACAAGAACTCTTTCATGAAATGAAAACGTTATTATCAGAGCTTGAATTAGATAAAACTATTTTCAGATCAGATCATGCTTCAAATTATTTAGTCTTGAAAGGTATTTTAGGTAAAGATAAGGAAAAGCTTGTGAGTACCGTGCAAATGGCGATCGAAAAATCTAAAGATATTCCTATTCGTCAAGAATGGCAGAGAGGTTTGTAAGTCGGAGGTTACCGTTAATTTAATAATAAAAGTGACTAACTTCAAAGGCTATTTAAAAATAGCCTTTTCTTTATTCTATTTTTAACCTAAGTTAGTTTTCTTAGTGCTTTAGCTGCTTTCTTTTTAATTTTTTTATCAATACTTTCTTTAGCAAGCTCTCGATAAGTCGATATTGCCAGAGACAGATCACCTGATTTCTTTGCCGTGTCTGCTAAATATAGTTTTGCTTGATCATTTTCAGCTGTTTTTAAGGTATTAACACTGAGTAAGCGTTGCATTGCAGTCATAGCCAGATTGTAGTTCGTATCGTTATTTAAACTTAAATAGACCACCGTATAGCAACTCGTTATCCATACTATTCTATCGGATTTTTCTTGAGGCGGGAAATTACAGGCTTGCATAAATAATTGCTGGGCTTTTTTATCATCTTTTAAGGTCCATTGCATTTGAGCGGCGCGTTCAACCAAAAGGAAACTGTCAGGATATTCTCTAACGGCTTGCTCTGCAAAAAGTTTAGCCTTTTTATGATCTTGTTCATTTTGGGCTAGATCCATTAATGCTACTAAGCCATATTGAGGGTCAAGAGCTTGGATTTTAGCAAGCATAGGTTTTTGTTTACCTTCTTGCCCGCCAAACATCGCAGGTTGGGCGTATGAACTGGCTTGTTTTCTAACAAATTTAGCATTGTTGGGTGCTAATTCTCCAGCTCGTATATAAGATTCAACGGCACGTTTGTAATATTTTATTTTTGAAAAGACGCTTACTTGATGGGCTATTTCTTTCCATAACCCTGCAGCAAAAAAATAGATGTCTGCGTTTTTGTTATGTTGCTCTTGTAAACGCAGTAATAACTTTGTTGCCTTATCGTCTTCCTCCTGTGCTACCCAGACCATTGCTTGCAATTTTTGTAAAGCTAATGACTCTTCACTTGCTTTAGCAAGCTTTAATTGAGAGCTAATTAGCAGTTCAGCTGGTCTTAAATCTCCTTGATAAAAAGCATAATGGGCATTCAAAAACGCTGTACTATCGGCTTTGTCTTGTAACTCTGATAGCGTTTCAGCTCCCATTGCATCCAATGAGAATATAGATAAAATTAATGACAAGATAATTAGACGAAAATTCATAAGTTTTTCCTTAAAGTACAGTTAAAATTTAAATAGCAATAAAGCAGCTAAGCCAATAAATGATTAACTGCTTTGAGTAATTTTACTTAGTTAAGTAGCGTATCTACTGGGATAATGACGTTATTATCTCGGTTTTGATCTAATCGATGATAGAAGGGATCTATTGCGATATAACTAGGTTTTTCGTTAACCGTCCAGCTCAAGCACTTTTCTGTATTACTGATGTTCACTTGCTCAAATTTTAATATTTGCTGATCACTGCCTTTCATAACCAGCTCATCAGGATGTTCAGTTAATATTCCTAACCAGGCGGGCAGGGAAGTTGCTATTGACGATTGGCCATCGATTTCAGTCGAGTTTATCTTTTCAACTTTGAGGCAAACATCTACTTGATAGCTGGTATTAGCTAATTGCTGATAATTAGCCGATACAATAGATATGTCACTTATATCTTTGCCTTTAAACCATAATTCTATCTGTTGATCTTGTTCATCAGACGAAAACGCTTTTAAAGCTGCAATAAGGTCAAGTGTTGTTGCGGGGGGCTTAGGGTATGAATGATGCTGAATTAGCTGACGTAACGCTTGATTTATCGCTATTTCGCCTATTGCTTCTTTTAACGCATACATAGCAATCGCACCTTTCGAATATATAAGGTGGTTGGCATTAGCACGATAAAGCGGCAATTCATTTTCGCTACTGCGCGCCCGACCGAAGAAGTAACGTTGATGTTCATGTTTCATTAATCTTCTAACATACTCTCTGCCATATTTCTTTTCTAATAAGACAAGTTCAGTATATTTGGCTAATGTTTCTACCAATATCGACTCTCCTTCTTGTGCTGCACCATTTAGTCCATGTCCCCACCATTGGTGAGCAACTTCATGGGCTGTACGGCGATAGACTTGATCTAAGCTTGTAGGGCTATCACTTAAATCATCACGAAAGCCACCGTGCTCGCTAATTAACATGACTTGCGGTAAGGCGTAGCCTGTCATCCCTAAGGTTCTTGGTACTTCCACCAATCGTAAGTCTTTTGCAGGGTAATGACTAAAATGTTGATTAGCGTATTGCATTGTAGCGCTCATTGCATCTAGCGTGTGTTCAACATTTTTCTGATGATTTTTATGGTAATAAACTTGCAGATTAATCCCATCAACTACCCTATTTGCAATTAGGTAACGGCCCGAAAGGTAGGCAATAACATTTCTTATTTTTCTTGTCGTTTTGTAATGATAAAAATTACGACCATTTTTCTGCCATTGTGAGATTAATCTTCCATGAGAAATCGCAACTTCGTCTATAGAAGTAGATATCACGGTTTCAAACGTGCTCCAGTCGTAATCGTCAGAGAAATCGCCTTGTCGTTCAGCAATTGCTTGTTCCAATGGTTTTCTCCCAGGTAATGCCGATAAACCAAGCTGCTGTCGTAAAGATGCCGATGGCACTTGATAATGCTCGTTAAAACCAAAAAATGGCATGTAACGAATTGCACGAAGGTAACTAAAACCAGGTACAATTAAATTATCTGCAACTAGCCCTAGATAACCATTTTGCTGCTGTGAAACTGAAAAACTCATCGCTAAGTTAGCGCCCGGAGGCATAGGTTTGTTGAGTTTAAAAAGGTATTGCCCATATTCTGGGTCATAACTTTGCAAGCTAGCTCCTTCAATATGCACATCGCTATAATCAACTTTTGTACTGGTACTGACGAGTATTTCGAATAATGTTTCCTGGTGTGGGTTATGTAATATATATTGCGCGTGCATTTTAAAACGGCGTTGCGCTGGATAAAGGTCCATTCGGTTTTTTACAGATGAAACTGTCGGGCTAAGCAAGTGTTGGTATTGTAGATATTTAAGCTCATAACCTACTCGCCAGTTTATCGCGTCATCGTTTGACTGATAATGAGCAACTTCATTCGTTTGATAATAGACCTGGTTGGCCAAATAACCACTTAATGTGGCGGTAAGAAGAAAACAGCCTATGCCAATGTTACCCCACTGACTACGGATAAAACTTATTCTACTTCTTAATGAAACCATGGCGCCACGTCGGTATAAACCATAGCCTAGTAACAACATGACTAAAGAGAGACTCAGCCACAAACTCATAAAACCAGCAAAAGCATCTGAGGTTGCCGAAAAACCAATGAGGTCGGAATATTGCAGTAGCGGATGGCTGGAAAAACTAAACATTGGATGTTCAAGGCCGATGTAATCGCCTGCAGGAGAAATAGCAAATATAACGACTAGCAGACTGCTAGCCATGCCTATCACTTTGTTATAGCTAATATTATGGATAAACAAACAAAGAGTTGCTACGCACACCATGGGTAATCCACAGTAATAATAAAGGGATAAGTAAATTGGCCATTCAATGAAACCGCCATAAATAAACTGTAGACTGGCACTTGCTAAAATGGTGGCCGTAATTAAGGTGAGAGGGACTAAAAGCAAGGCTAGCCACTTAGCGAAGAATAAACTGATATTACCAACGGGGCTCGCGTGGATAAAACTTTCTGAATTATGCTCTTGTTCTCGCCAAGCGATTTCGGCAGCAAAAAACACCATGAAAAAACTCATGAAACGCGGCAGCATGTCATATTGAAATCGCCACAGTGCTTCAATAGTTCCAGCTAAAGGTGTTGGCACTAAACTACCACTTGGTGAGAAGCCAGAGATGATTTCTGTTATAAGAATTACTAGCCAAAATGTTAAAACAGCTAAAAATGATCGAGTTTTAATTGTTGCTAAATATTCAAATTTCCATTGCGAGACAAAAGCTAACCAATTAGAAAGTTTACCGAATTTTGGAAGGACTGGTTTATAACAATCGGCAAGTTTAATTCGATTTGAAGATGTTAGTTCGTTGCTAATGCGTTTTTTACTGCTGTTTTTTTCTTCTGTTTGAAAAGCAAATTTTTGATAACAAAATATGAAAATGAACAAGGATAATATTAGCACTAACAATCGATTAGCAAGTAACATCCCGCTTAGTTGCATAAACTGTGAATTTTTCTCTGCTGGAGTCCAAAGCTTTACTTGGTCAAAAAAAGCAGCGGTACCAAAGGGGTCTAATAAAGAAAATATAAACTGTAATGCCGAACTGCCTGTTGCGGGGTTTGCCATTAATACCGAGCCCGTTTTAACGAGTAATAATTGGTAGGTCAAAAACAACATAGTGCCTGCAATGTATATGAAGATATTTTTTTTACTAAACAAACCGACAGTAAATAATATCGTGGCTAGGAGAATAATACCTGGTATAGCCAAGAGTAATATTGGCCAGAGAATAGAGGTTATGGTCTGAATTACAGAGAACTGCAGATTATCAACTAGTGAGAGTGCTATTAGCATACCCACACCAGTAGTGATGAATAATAAACTGGTTATCAGCACTAACCCCAGCCACCTCGAAAATAAATAATGCCATTTAGATACTTTGCTGCTAAAAATTAATTCAGTTATTTTTGCATTGCGGTCTCTAACAATTGCGTTACCGGCAAAGGCGCTGACCAAAAATGGTAATACCAAGAATGCTAAGGTGCAGATCATTTTCGCTAAGCGATAAGGCCCCGCGATAAAAATGTCAGAATCAACAGGTTGGCTAAACATTAATATACCTCCCATAGACATACAGGCTAATAATGCAAGGTAAAATATCCATTGGCGACGGTGAAACTGCCATTCAAATTTAAGTAAGGAAAACATCATTATTTTCCCCTTAAGCTTGCGCTATGTTTATTGCTGAAAAGTAAAGGTCTTCAAGATCTGCCTTAATCGGCTCAAAGCCAACTTGCGGACAGTTATCACTTAAAATATGGATTACAGCCTTTCCTGCAACTAAGCGCTGACTTATCACATTATGTGTGAGCTGAAACTGCGCAACTTCTTGCTTCGAAATTTGCTTGCGCCAAATACAGTCAGATAATTGCTCGAGTAATAGGTGTGGAGCTCCTTGTTTGACAATTTTACCTGCAGCCATAATCGCCATATCCGGGCATAGATTGCTAACATCTTCAACGATGTGGGTAGATAAGATAACGATGGTTTTTTCACTAATATCAGCCAATAAATTGTGGAATCTGTTACGTTCTTGCGGATCTAACCCTGCAGTGGGTTCATCGACAATAACTATTTTAGGAGCCGCTAAAAGAGCTTGAGCAATTCCAAAGCGTTGACGCATTCCGCCAGAGAAGCTACTGACTGATTTTTTACGATGCTGATATAAGTTGGTTTGCTGCAATAAAGCATGTACTTGCTCTAAGCGTTCTGGCTTGCTGGTTAACCCTTTTAAAGTCGCAAAATGATTGAGTAAATCTAAAGCCGAGACATTAGGGTAGACACCAAATTCTTGTGGTAAATAACCAAGGTGATTTCGCATAACTTGCGGGTTTGCTAAAATGTTTTCGCCATTGAAAATTATTTCGCCACTGTCAGGGCTTTGCAATGTAGCTAGCGTTCGCATTAAAGAGGATTTACCTGCGCCATTAGGTCCTAATAAGCCAAACATGCCATGTTCAATCTTTAAATTTAGGTTGTTTAAGGCTTTGACCCCGTTACCATAAGTTTTGTTTAGCTGCTTTATTGTTAACATTTGCACCACTCATTTTTAGATGTTTTGATGATGGGCAGTAAATCATAAGCGCTGCATTAACAATATTTGTTAATGACCAACGTTCACCTTTTCGTGATTAACACTTGAATCCTTGGTGTTAGTGTTAAATGCTCTAATTAGCCTGTTAATCATGATTCTTGCTACGTTAATCATTATTTCGATGCTCACGCATGACATTTTGACAATATCGGTTCATTATGAATTATTGCTAATTAAGGACGTAAAATTGAGAAAGGTTTGTATAAATTTAAATCCCAAAATAATTCGGTAGTTACTCAGACTAATCAACTCATTAACTCACTTAAGTTAAAGTTAAACTGGCAAATTTGGCCATTTTTTTTAGCGGTAGTACTAAGCAGCATCATGCTTAATAATCGTACTGAGAATACCGAGTGGTTACCATTGTTGACCTTGTTAGTTAAATTCAGTTGTTTAATTATTCCTATTGTTATTTATAAACAATTGGTAGGTAAAACTCATTCAGAAAAGCGCTTTGCAACGGTAACTTGGTTAGCAATATTTATTGCTTACCCTCTGATATTATTCATCGTCGACAATAACTTTATCAATAGTTCTGTGAACTCGATTTTTGATATTTCTTTCTTTGTTCTTATCTGGGGTACTGAACTCTTTTTACGAATTAATCTGTGGTTGGAAGGAAGGAAAAAATCCAAATTTAAATATAATCTAACCTTAGATAACAGCTTATTAACTTTGAGCGTAATATTTAGTATTTTTTGGGCATTTGTTTTTAATTCGACGGAAGACGCAGTAAACAATCAACCGATAAATATTATTTTTGATTTCAGTTTGTTATTTAATAATTTTGGTCGATTTCTTGGTTACTGTTTACAATTTCAAATCATCTATGGTCTGGTATTTATCTTTTATTACCTGCATCGTCATCTGCTAATAAACAAAGTTTTAGATAAACATGGCCTTTTTCATTATTTATGGCTAACGGCGCTATTTTTATTGATTTATTATCCTATTGCTTGTCAGCTAATATTATTTTTACCTATTAATAATGGCGAGCAAACATTGATTGTTAGTGGTAATCACAATCCTTTTGATTATGATAACGCTAAGTTTGCTTTTGCCTTGTTGGTGATAAGTTTACCGGTAATTTTAGCGTTTCAGTGGAGTCAAAAAAGCCAAAAGCTTGCAGAATTGGCGAAGGAAAATATTCACACTGAATTGAAGTTATTACAGCAACAAATAAATCCGCATTTTTTATTTAATACTCTTAATAACATATATGCACTGTGTTTAACTAAATCAGCACAAGCTCCTGATTTAGTACAACAGTTAGCCGACTTATTACGCTTTGTTGTTTATAAAGGCGATCAGGATAAAGTATCGTTAATTGAAGAAGTTGAATATTTACAAGGATACCTTAACTTGCAACAAGTACGGGTTAGTAATAAGTGTCAGTTTGATATCGAATTTTCCGACCAGTTATCTGATGTTAAAATAGCACCTTTATTATTGGTGGTTTTATTAGAAAACGCTTTTAAACACGGCGTTGAACCGACGGAGCAGGCTGCTTGGCTTAAAGTAAAACTATATATGGAAGGTGATAAACTGCATTTTCATTGTGCTAATTCAGTTGCCGATAATTATCTTGGCAATAAAATACGCTCAGGAAATAATAAAGATCCACAATATGTTGGAGGGTTAGGTTTGGAAAATATGCGCCGGCGCTTAACACTGTTATATGGTAATAAACATCAGTTAAAGATTAGCGAACAAAGCAACGCTTATCATGTTCATTTAATTTTGGAGTGCCAATGATTTTAACCGCCTTGATCATTGATGATGAGCCTCTTGCACATGATGTCATTTTAACCTTTGCTAAAGAGGTTCCTTTTTTAGATGTTGTCGGGCAATGTTATAGTGCAACCCAAGCATTAACTTATTTAGCTTGTCATCAAGTTGATCTGATATTTTTGGATATTCAAATGCCAATGATGACAGGTATTGAATTACTGAAAGTTTTGCAAAACAAACCGCAAGTCGTTATTACTTCAGCTTATCAAGAATATGCTCTACAAGGCTATGAATTAGATGTCACAGATTATCTGTTAAAGCCATTTCGCTATGACAGGTTCATTCAGGCAGCAAGTAAAGTGCTTAAATATCATGATAGGAAAGTTGAAGATATAGAAGCTGCCTGCGTTGCCAACAGTGAAAAAATAGCTACTGAACCAGTAAGTAAACCAATGGCTAATCATATATTTATCAAGGTTGATCGTAAACAAGTACAACTGGCTTTGAGCGATATAAGTTGCTTGGAAGCTTATGGTAATTATGTCAAAGTTTGGCGTTCCGACCAAAGTTTGTTAACTCCCAGAACCTTAACTAGTTTTGCAGAAACTTTGCCAAAAGGGCAATTTATTCGCATTCATAAATCTGTAATTGTTCAAGTAAGTTTTATTGATTTCATTGAAGGTAATAGTTTACACCTAAAGGGTGGTCAGGTTTTTTCTATTGGCAAACAAAACAAAGAAACTTTGAAGCAAGTTTTAACATAGTTTTTGTTCAAATAAGTATTTTTATCAAGTGGCTAGTATCGATAACGGTATCTCATCAACGTCTTCTATTTCTTTGAATTAAGCAGGGCTACTAAAGCTTACTATTAATTTAGCCCCTGCTTTATACTCTTTATCTAGCGATAAAGAGCCTTGTTGTTTTCGGGCAAAGTCGCCACATAAACTTAGCCCTAAACCATGACCCGACTCCCCTTGAGTTCCGGAGCCGCTAGCAACAAAGTCTTTGAATAAGGTATCTTGTATTTCAATAGGAACGCCTCTTCCTGTATCGGTTATGGTCAGCTGAATTTTGCCATTGATAGACTGCGTTGCAATCGTTATGTTTCCCTGTTCGGGGGTATACTTTATAGCGTTTGCCAATAAGTTACGAATAATGGTTTTAGTTAGGTTTTCATCTGCTAAAGCAACGGTATTTTCATTTTTTAGGTGCTCGATATTTATTTTCTTCAACCTAAAACTTTCTTCCATAAAGTCTAGAGTTTCTATAATCAATGGCTCTAAAGGTGTAGCTTTTAACTCAATGTTAATTGCCCCAAGTTGGTTGCGAGACCATTGCAAAATTTCATCTAATAATTGATAAACTTTTAATGATGAGTCTAAAATTCCGTCAGCCATTTGCGCTATTAACTCGGGTTTTAACGTCGCAGATTTTTGATGAAGAACTCTCGATAGCCCCAAAATACCACTGAATGGGGAGCGCAGATCATGAGACAAAGTAGCTAATATTTGCTTATGGTTTTTTTGCATTTTCTGTAAATGACGATTATGCAACCTCAGCTCTAATTGATTAATTACCTGCTTGGCCAAAGTTTTTAATGCTAATACTTGATCTTTATTTAGCTTTTTAGGTTTAGTGTCAACGACACATAAAGTACCGATAGGCATGCCACTAGTGCTAATAAGTGGCGCGCCGGCATAAAAACGGATATCTGGCGAGCCAGTAACAAGGGGGTTATCGGCAAATCGTTTATCTTTTGAAGCATCAGGTATTTCAAATATTTGGTCTTGCAAAATAGTATGCGAACAAAAGGCTATTTCTCTTGATGTCTGTGGAGTATTTAGGCCAACGCGTGATTTAAACCACTGGCGATCTTTATCGACAAGCGAGATAAGAGATATTGGAGCATCACAAATAGCACTAGCAAGTTGTGTTAGCTCATCTAGCGTTGCTTCGTCTTCAGTATCTAATATTTCGTACCGTAAAAGTTCTTCAATACGTTGAGTTTCTTGAGGGTGAAGCTCCGCACTTATCATAATAATAGAATCTTGAGAATGTATCAGTAAAGCTTAGACGACAAACCGTCTATTAGCTGTGTATTTTGATTAGAGTTTTTGGTATTAGCCAATATTGACGACTTTAATTTATTGACCGTTAAGGTGGTATTAGCATGAGAGCATAAAACGATAAAATTACTTAAACGTACTTTAGATAAGGTGAAAACATTGCTGATTAGAAAGGTTAAAAGCAATAGACTTAGACAGCTCTATTGCTTAGTTAGGAGGCTATACACCTTTAAGTTTAACTTTCTCTTGTATTAAAATTAAACTTAAATAAGGGGCTTACAATATAATTGCAAGTTTTTGTTTTGGTTGTAAAAAACTCTTGCTTGAAATTTTATTCCAACGAATGATGTCTTTCACTCTTACCTTATATTTTTGACTAATATCCCACAAGTTATCGCCGTTTCTCACTGTATGAATAAGCTTCTTTTTATTTGTTTTAGCGAGCTGCCATGGTAGTGAGTCATTTTTAGTTAATGGCACAATTAACCATTGTCCAATGCGAATGATATCTGAGCTCAGCTGGTTGAGTTTTTTAATACCTTTTACATCAATAGCATACTGGTTGGCTATTTTTCCTAAACTATCACCTGCTTGCACTTGATATCTATCCCACTGTAGCCATTGTTTTTTATTAGTGACTGATAGTTTATTTTTAAAAGAATCTGCGACCGCTGCTGGTAGCAACATTTGGTAAGATTCGTTAGGGGCTGTTGCCCAGCGGTTTAGCCCTGGGTTTAATCGCAACAATTTATGCACTTCAATATTGGCCCATTTTGCTGCTAACATCAGGTCAAGTTGACTATCAATGTTAACAAGCTCTATCGCGGCGCTATTTTTGATTGGTGTGAAGGCGTAATTTAGTTTAGTCGAGTGTTTTAAGATATCAGCGATAGCGAGTAATTTTGGAACGAAATCTACGGTTTCAGAAGGCAATCTTAGCGACCAGAAATCAGTTGGTAAATTAGCCTTTCTGTTTTTAGCTATAGCCCTACCAACACGACCTTCTCCAGAGTTAAAAGCAGCAATAGCATTAAGCCAATCTTGGTCTAAAGTACGGTGAAAAAATTCGAAGTAATCAAGCGCGGCCCTAGTCGACTCAACAACATCTCGTCTACCTTCGTACCACCAATTGTTATTTAAATTAAACCGTTTAGCAGCTACAGGCGTAAACTGCCACAAGCCAACAGCGCTCTTATTTGATAAACCATGCGGCAAATAAGAGCTTTCTACAATCGGCAATAGCGCAAGTTCAACTGGCATATTGCGTTTCTCGAGTTCTTCGACAATATAAAGCAAAAATGGCTCAGCTCGTTTTGAAATTGTTACCATAAAATTAGGATGGCTTAAGTAGTATTTTCGCCACTTTGCAACTTGTGCATTGTCAGGAACAGTTATTGTCAATTGGCTGCGGATACGTTGCCATACATCATCATATTCAAAAGGCTTTTTGGCAATTAAAACAGGTATAGGTTTTTTAATTACCTCTTTGTTTAATAAAGAGCTTTCTTCTTTATTTATTTCTACTTCAATTTGCTTATTAGTAGATATATCCGGAGTTTGTTGACAAGCGGTCAAGCACAACAAAACAATTAATAGAGCAGTTTTTTTCATATTTTTATTCGTTATTTTATTCATTAATAAATGTTATAAGCAAAGTTATTTTACTTAGCGATAGATTTTATTTAAGGATTTCTATTTTCCTAAAATCCAATGAAGTCCTTGGATTGCAGTTGTTGGAAATGCCGTTTGGTGGTTTGCTTGCGAAATTATAAGCATTTTTGCTCTTAAATTAGGTTGTTGCCAGTTTAGCATTTTTTTATAAAATCTTTCCGCGTCATTAACCATTTCATATAAACTTTCAAGATTTTTGGTTTCTCGCTCACCAATTGAGATGAAAACATTGGCATTGATATTGGCACTTTTTTGGGAAGAAGCTGCTTCTAGACGAAATATAGCCTGATTATCAAACCAGTACGACGGGCTGCCTAGAATATAATTTTTAAATAATTTCGGTTTGGTTAATAACATATAAGTGCCAAACAACCCTCCTAAAGAGTTACCAATAAACGTGCGATTATGAATATCTGTTCGGTAATTTTTCGAGATATATTCAAACACAATATTTTCAATAAACTCCATATGTTGTTGTGCTCCGCCTGTATGTTGTTTCCAAGCCTTACTTAAGGTCGGCGTATAATCACGAACACGGCTACTATCGTGTTTTGAACCTATAGCATATGAAATACCGACAATAATCGCTTCCTCCATTTTGTTCGCATTCATTGGATAGCGTGTTGCACCAGAAACCAATTGGAATGCATAGTTTGCATCAGTCAAATAGATCACAGGGTATTTTTTGTTCATGTTTTTAGCATAAGATTTTGGCAATTTTATGAACAGTGGATAACTACGTTTACTTATAGGATCAATTAGTTCTGTTACTAAACTTCTTGGTATATGAAACGGTTTACCTTTGGTCTTATTCGCTAAAGCTTGCTGCGAGTAGCCAATATTAAAGACGAGTAAAATTAATAGTAAATATTTCAATGAATATTTCTCCAATATAATTTTAAGGGATAATAATGAGCAGTTAATTTATTGCTCTAAATCTAAATAAATCTCTGGGTCAACATGCTTTCCGTCTTGCAGTATTTCAAAATGCAGGTGAGGCCCCGTGACTCGGCCTGTTGCTCCAACGGTACCTAACTTTTGTCCGGCGGTGACCCACTGGCCTGCTTTTACATTAAAACTATCAAGATGAGCATAAAGGCTATGTTTGTTACCTTGTTGTTCAATCAAAACGACTTTGCCATAATTTTTGTGCAGGCTGGAACTATCAGCAATCGTTACTCGGCCACTAAAGCTGGCAATTACATCGCTACCTCGTGCGGCGGCGAAATCAATTCCCTTATGCGGCTTACGTCCTCTAAAGTCATTTATATCATTGAATGCAGAAGAAATTCTTGCGTTTAAAACTGGAAGTATTCCTGCAGTATTACTAGGTGATAAACTTTGCTGATAAACCCCTGATTTAGCTGTTAATGCAAAAAGCATCAGGAAAGAGGTCATTAATAATAGTATTAGCCAATAACCTGCACCATATGCTTTAGGTTTCTGAGGCGACATTGCTATGCGTATTCTGCTTTCTAGTTCTCGTTTTTTTAAACCGGTACCTGAAAAGCTGGTTGATATTTCACTATTGAGAGTATTGGTGCTCAATTTTATGCTAGCGATTAATGACTGTGCATAATGCTTTTTAGACTTGGGGTGTGCAGATAACACGGCGGCATCACAGTTTAGCTCCATGGTTTGTAAAAAGCGTTTTTCAAAAAAAGAAATTAAAGGATTAAACCAAAAGAGTGCAGAGCATAATCGGAAGATAATTACAGCTCGAGGATCATGTCTTTCTATATGCATGAGCTCATGTTCTATTAATAAGTGTCGTTGGTGTTGCTCCATGGTCATAACATGTTTTGGCAGCAACATTTTCATTTTAAAAAAACCATAAACAAATGGAGAAATAGCTTGTTGCGCTATAAAAACTTCAACCCCTTTGGCTTTTATTGCTACTTGCTGTTGTTGGTTAAATAGCTCTATTTCCTTTGCGGGCTCAGCTTGTAAGATAAACTTATTCACTCTAAATATTGAAAAACAAAAGTTCAGCAATGTATAAAAACAGCCAACCAACAACGTGGCTAAAAGTGCATAACAAAAAAGTTGTGATAGTGGTTGGTTTTCGACCTGACTCACCAATGAATTGCTGTGAACAATTAAGTTATTTTGTGAATTTAAAACAGCACTTTTTAATTCGGCAGGAATTAAATTATTAACCTGAAAAAAAGAAACAGGAAAGAATGGAGCTAAAGCTATTAGCAACAATGCTTGCCAGAATGCAGACCACTTAGCTAGAACAGGTAAAAAACGAATGGCAAGCGACGCCAAACCATATAGCAGAAAGCTCCATAGGATAAAAAATAATATCTGTAATAACAAAGTATTGGTTATATGTTGATAGTCCATATTATTGCTCTTCGTCTGGTGTGTTTTTATCTAAATCGACCAATAATTTTTCGAGTTCTGTTATTTCACTTTCGTCGATTAATCGGCTATCTGTAAACATCGCTACCGGCAGAGGCCCATCTATTTCAAATATACGCTTGGCAAAGTCTTGTGCAAAAGTAGCCAAGGTTGTGATTTTATCTAACCGGGCGCAATAAATTTTTTTATTACCTTTAAAAGCCATTGTTACGAAGTCTTTTTCCCCCATTCTTTCTAGTGTTTTTCTGGTCGATGAGTAGCTCCAATCAAATAGCTCTTGTATCTCTTCATGAAGTTCACGAGCTGTACGAGGCTGTTGTTGCCATAGCAGTTTCAATATTTCTAATTCAGGGATTGTTGGTTTCATATTATTAACTTTTACTTGGTAATAACATTATGATGCGACAGGAGTCGCACACAGTCAATAAAAAAGTGCGTCATTTGTCGCAGTTAGTTAATTCAACCGTTATTTTACTGCTCAATAAAGTGAATAAACATTATCAATTCGACTGGCTAAGTTTGTTTTTTAATAATGGTTGGTGTTTTTTGTGCGCTAAAAACAAGGTGTTGTGTGGGGGGGATTGTATTGGTTGTAAAGGGCTAGGAAACAGATTTATGAACAAACTTATACTAAACTAACAAAATAAAATTTATCAACAGCTAAGTCGTTACTTATGTGTATAGGGTTTAAAAAAACTATTAATAATAGAAAAATATTAATGGTTCAGTGTTGAAAAAACTATTTGTATTGTAATTAATCGTTGGAGAATAAAATGGAATTAGGTGCATTTTCAGTAAGTTTATCGGTTAAAAATATTGAAGAGTCAAAAGTTTTTTATCAAAAAATAGGCTTCGAAAAGATAGGTGGAGAGCAATCACAAAATTGGCTAATACTGCGAAACGGCGATCATACCATAGGGTTATTTCAAGGAATGTTTGAAGGCAATATAATGACGTTTAACCCAGGCTGGGATAAAAACTGCAAAACGCTTGAGTCATTTACTGATATAAGGGAGCTTTTAAAAACATTCGAAGCACAAGGAGTTAATATAATAAAAAAATCGATTAACGGTGAAAAAGGGCCTGCAAGTTTGTCTATTCAAGACCCAGATGGTAATTCAATTCTTCTAGATCAACATGTTTAAATAACGCTACAGGATCATTAAAGCTCGGCGCTAATATATAACTACCTGATATAAGAACGTATGCTACAGGCCTTTATCTTAATAGCGCATACCAAAACCAATAGGGAATAGCGGCTTATTTTTATTTTTTTCATCAAGGGATTTTTTAGGCCAAGGAAACGAAAGCTTCCCTTGAAAATTAAAATCACCAAAAAGCATATCACTAATACCTTGACCTTCTGTACCTGGTAACCAAGCAGCGATAAAAGCAGTCGACTTCTTTAGTTCCTCATTAATGATTAATGTTCGACCCGAAATTAAAATAACAACCACAGGTATTCCCTTATCACTGAGGTTTTTAATAATCAGGTAGTCTTCGGGGTGCAATTCTTTCAATTCTAACGAGTGACCGTAGGGCTTTGATATATTGAGCTGGCCATTTATTTGCGATCCTGCTTCTATGATGATGTTTTCACTGTTGCGAATATCACCGAAGCCTTCAGCATATGGGTACTCTCCTACCACCACTACAGCTATATCATGATCTTTGGCAGATATTAATGAAAGGTTTTTATTATTATTAAGTGTTGCGTTGGGGGCTGATTTTGCAATAGCTTGCCAAATAGAAGTCGCGCCATGGAACTCATCATTCCCTGAAACACCTTGCCAGTCGATGGTAAATCCACCACATTGATGGCCAATATTATCAGCATTCTTTCCCATAACTAAAATACGATCATTTCTTTTTAACGGTAGCGCTTTTTTTTGATTTTTTAATAGAACAAGTGATTTTCTCACCGCTTCGCGAGCAATAGTTCTATGTTCCATTGAGCCAAAGCTGGAATGATTTGCTAACACTCTATCGCTTGGACGGGGCGCCTCAAATAATCCACTGGCAAATTTAACTGACAGTATTCGGCTTACGGCATCATTTATTCTTGAAATAGGAACTGTGCCTAATTCTATATGATTGAGTAAGTGCTTAATAAATTGTTGCCAGTTCTCAGGCAGCATAAACATATCAATACCGGCATTTACACCTTGGGCAACTGAAAGGTAAAAATCATCGCAGAGATAATCAATACCGTTCATATCAGAAATAATAAAACCATCGAAATTTAATTGTTTTTTAAGTACATCTGTTAATAGGTATTCATGACCATGGCACTTGTTGCCATTCCAGCTATTGAATGATGCCATGATAGTCATCGCACCAGATTTAATCGCGCTTATATAAGGGCTAATGTGAGTAGTTCTGAGTTCTTCCCACGAAATATTTGCATCACCTTGATCAACGCCATAAGAAGTAGCACCATCACCGACCCAATGTTTAACACAAGCAATTACTCCTTCACTAGCAAGGTTCCCTTGCAAGCCATCGATAATTTTTCCTGCATATTTCTCAACGATCTCAGGAGACTGAGCATAGCTTTCATAGAAACGTCCCCATTGATTATTTTGTGCTACTGCTAGATTAGGAGCAAAAACCCAATCTACTCCCGTGGCTAGTACTTCTTTTCGTGTTGTGTCAGCTATACGGTTGACTAAATCAGGATCATTCGCAGCACCTAGCCCGATATTATGAGGAAATATTGTTGCCCCTTTTAGGTTATTGTGTCCATGAATTGCATCTACGCCATAAAGTAAAGGAATCGATAAATGATTTTCATCTTCGAAAACGGAAGCATGCCAATAACTATCTGTTGTTTTAAGCCAGCTATTAAGATCATTACATTCAGGCAGCGAGCCAGCTCCGCTTAATACTGATCCTAAATGATAATTTTTTACATCATCAGGTGTGCAGCTTAGTCGTTCAGCTTGCACCATTTGCCCGATTTTTTGCGCTAGTGTCATATTTGACACGAGATCACTAACTTGTTTTTTTATTTTTGGCTGACTAAGTCGCGCATGCATTTTTCTATATACCCTGTGAGTGATAAATAAAGCAATTGAGTTAAATTGGCATTAAGCCAAATATAATCATTCAGTTGAAATTATTTTTATACTTTATCAAAAGCTGAATATGATCCTGTTTAAACGACTTCAAACTCAGCTTTAAGTTCAGCATCTGAGTTACTACCTAGCCACGCGTTAAATAATCCTGGCTCTGTTTTTAGTTTCATTTGTCGATTGTAGAAAGCAAGTTCGTCTGTATGTACCTTAAATACAACACTTTCGCTTTGGCCTGCAGTTAAAAAAACACCTTTAAAACCTTTCAATTCTTTTACTGGACGAGTCACACTGCCCACTAAGTCCCTGATATATAACTGCACAATTTCTTCAGCATCATAATTACCGATATTAGTAATAGTGGCTGTTATTTCAACGCTTTCTCCAACTTTGATTGACTGACGATTAACCTGAATATTCGTATACTCAAATTGCGTATAAGAAAGCCCAAAACCAAAAGGAAATAAAGGAGAAAAGTGTGTATCTAAATGTGTGCTTGTCATACCTAGTGATGTTTGCGCTGCTCTTACTTGTATGTCATTTATATCAACAAACGTTGCGTCAGAAGGCGGTCTGCCTGTATTTTTTTGACTATAGTAAAGTGGAATTTGACCAACTGTTCTTGGAAAAGTAACGGGTAACTTCCCTGAAGGGCTCGTTTCACCAAATAGTAGATCCGTGATAGCTGGCCCACCCATAGTGCCAGGATGCCAAGCGAAAAGAACCGCATCTACTTTAGGGAGGATTTTTTCTAAAGTAATGGGTCTACCGGCCATAATAACCAGAACAATTGAGGTGCCTGTTTCGTATATCGCATTAATCAATTGTTCTTGGCAACCTGGTAAGTTGATATTTGATCGGCAATGCGCTTCACCAGATAAAATAGCCTCTTCACCTAAGAACAGTACAGCAACATCAGCTGAAGCCGCCAGTTGAGTCGCCTTGGAAAAATCCTCTTGATTATTACTGCGTGATGTTTCTAGCCCCTTGGAAAACTTGACCTCAACAGAGTTTCCAACATAATCTTTTATCGCATTTAAACAAGTAATGCTTTGGCTAGGTTTTGCATCGAAGACCCAAGTACCTAATTGTTCATAGCCATCGTCGGCGAGTGGTCCAATGACAGCTAATGAAGTTATTTCTGTTTTGGATAATGGTAATGTTTGTTTATTATTTTTAAGTAGAACGCAGCTTTTTGTTGCAGCCTTTTTTGCAGTATCTAAATGAAAGCTATTTAAACGTTTTAAAGGGGGAGTCGACTCTGTAAAAGATGCTTCAAAAAGTCCTAAATCAAATTTTAAACTTAGTATGCGACTTACCATCATATTAATTTGGTCAAGGTTAACCTGATCATTTTTAATAAGCGAAGGTAAGTTTATTGCGTAGGTATTACTGGCCATTTCCATATCAATACCTGCTAGGCAAGCTTCAAGTGCTGCCGACTCTCTATCCATGCAAAAACCATGGGTAATTAATTGCGGAATAGATTCCCAGTCACTAACTACCATGCCCATGTATTGCCATTCTTCACGTAATATATCACTGAGTAGCCAAGAGTTTCCTGTAACGGGCACGCCATTGAGATCGCTAAATGATGCCATGAAAGTTGAAACTCCGGCCTCTGCAAGGGCTTTGAAGGGGGGGAGATGCACATTTCTAAGCTCATTCTCTGGGATGTTAGTCGTATTGTAATCACGACCGCTTTCACTTGCGCCGTAACCTGCAAAATGTTTTGCGCAAGCTGCTATTGAAGTGCTATCAGAGAGTTTTTCTCCTTGAAAACCTTTTACCATCGCACAACCTAGTGCTGAACATAAGTACGGATCCTCACCAAGGCTTTCAGCAATACGTCCCCAACGAGGATCTCGACTAATGTCTATCATCGGAGCAAATGTCCAATTCACTCCGCTACTTGCCGACTCTATTGCCGCTATATTTGCGCAAGTTTCAACAAGTTCAGTAGACCAAGATGCTGCTTGCCCAAGAGGAATAGGTAATATGGTATTAAAGCCATGAATGACATCACGACCGATTAAAAGTGGGATGCCTAATCTACTTTCTTGCGAGGCGATACGCTGAAGTGCGTTAATTGATTCATGGTTTACTTCATTGATTATAGAGCCAACATTACCTTTTATTATTGACGTTTTGAGGTTCTCATTATCATTGTTTAACTGGCTCATTTGGCCTATTTTTTCTGTTAATGTCATCTGAGCCAGCAAAGAAGATATATAAGACTCTTTATCTAAATTTTTGTTATTAAGTTGTTGGCAAATGTTTGCTGGCATTAGATATCTCAAATGAAAAAACGTTGAATTCGGCGAATAATGAGCTGATTAAAAAAACTATAAAATTAATCTTCTCTATTCTTTTAGGTTATGACTAATGGAAGTAGATTCAACTTAAATACGGTAAGAGGGACTTATTTCGAGATTATATGGATTTATATAAGCTTCTTTATGCCAAATGCCGCCATGAGACATTGAATACAGGATAAAAGCATAACAATGTAAATTTATTGTTCTGACCATCTCATCGCCCAATAATGACCTATTCACCGTTTTTATATTGTTTAAGATTTACATTTATATAGTGTCAACTAAACCTTTTATCATTGATTACCTTTTACTTAATTTTAATAGCACTAAATTTTAATTACTCTAAAAGTTTGATTCAATAATCATTTTCAACGGAATAACGCTTTATGAGTACGCAAGAAGTCTATAAAACCGCGACTGAAGATAAAATTTCCACTATAAGAAAAATTATTTATGGCTTTGGCGCATTCGTAAATAACTTACTTGGTGCAGCTATTGGCACTATGACCATTGTTCTTAACTTAGGCTTAGGTATGAACCCAGCTTTAGTGGGGTTATTAGGTGCATTACCTCGTTTAGTCGATGCCTTTACGGACCCATTAATGGGCTATATTTCTGACCACACTAGATCAAAGTGGGGGAGACGTAGGCCTTATATATTTTGGGGAGCAATTGTTGCCGGTATTACTTTTACATTGTTATGGCAATTACCCAAAGGGCAGAGTGAAGAGTTCTATTTTTGGTTCTTCTTGATCGGTTCTGTTATTTTTTATTTGGCCTACACTATCTTTGCAACACCTTGGGTTGCTTTAGGTTATGAGTTAACACCTGATTATCATGAACGTACCAGTATCATGGCTGTTCAGAATTTTATGGGACAATTTGCTTGGTTATTTGCGCCTTGGTTTTTATTGTTTATGCAAAATGAATCCCTCTTTAGCGATATGATTGAAGGTGCCAGTTGGTTGGCCGTAATCATTGGTTTATTTACTATTCTTGTAGGCATTTTACCGGCAATATTTCTTACAGAACGCTTTACTCCTATAGCCACTTCAAAAACCGCTATTGATCCAGCAGCTCCTGCTGTAAAACCTCGAAGCTTAAAGAATGCAGTTGTTGACTTCTTTAAAGGGTTTTTAATAACACTTAAATTTAAGCCATTTTTAAGCCTATGTGGTGCAACGTTTTTAGTGTTTAACGGCTTTATGATGGTTTCAGCTTTTCAAAGTTATGTGATTATTTATTACGTATTTGGTGGTGATCAATCATTAGGTGCTGAGTATGTAGGTTGGGCAGGCACAGTGTCATTTATTTCGACTTCTTGTGCTATTTTTATCGTGACTAAACTATCAAGCTATTTTGGTAAACGAAAAGCATTCTTTATTACTATCGCTATTTCAATTTTTGGTTATTCACTAAAATGGGTTTGCTTTACACCTGATAATCCAATATTAGTGATTATTCCTCCAATCTTCTTTTCCTTTGGTTTAGGTGGTTTGTTCACCTTAATGGGATCTATGGTTGCTGATGTATGTGATCTTGATGAACTGGAAACCGGTGAGAGGCGTGAAGGCATGTTTGGTTCGATTTATTGGTGGGTTGTGAAATTAGGACTAGCTGCTGCGATGGCTGCTGGCGGATTTTTACTTCATGCTACAGGATTTGATGTAACTTTAGCAGGGGAACAATCAGCTGATACCTTATTTTACATGCGCTTAGCCGATGTACTCGTACCTGTGCTTTGTTCAGTGCTTGCCATTTGGATGGTTGCTAAATATCCGATAACAGAAAAGATGGCTAATGATGTACGTAAAAAGCTTGAGCAGCGTCGGGGTAAAATGGCTTCAAAAGTTGATGCTTTAGATAAGGAAACTGCAGCAGCTACTCCAGCGTAGTACGTATATAAATTGCATACTCATACCTATAATGATATGAGTATGCAATTAACTATTTGGCTGAAATTTATTCTGTTTTACGTCAATTTTATATAAAAAAATGTAGTAATAGTTATCAATAATTTAAAAGATAATTTGGTAAAAAAACTCCTTTCATTACTTCTATCCATTTCAACTTTTCAATAGCCCCATCTGAACGTATTTCGATGCTAATTAGTCAGTCTTTGTGCTAAAAATGTTCAAGTCTGCTCATCGTTATTTACGGCGTTGTCGAGCATCAGATAATTATATAGTGCGGTATTTATCACCTTATTTAGAGGTATTAATGCACTGTTTATTTTTTGGAATCGTTATAAACCAAATTATTCTGTTAAGTCGATTCTTAGTTGACTTAACCGAGTGTTTTAAGAGAAGAATTATAAAATAATGAACAAATCAAAAAATTTTTTTAGCTGTTTTAAGGTATTCAATACCGCAGTAACTGTTACTTCAAAAAAAATACTTTTATTACTTTTACTCAGTGCACTTAGTGGGTGTGGAGGAGGGGCGGAATCACCAGAAATTGTTAATTTAGACACTGATAATGATGGTGTCTTTGATCAAGTGGATATTTGCCCTAACACACCTGCAAATGCAGATGTGGACGCCAATGGTTGTGAGATTGTAGTTGTTATCGATAATGATAACGACGGCGTTAGTGATACCGATGATATATGCCCTAATACATCTGCAGGTACAGAAGTAGATACTAACGGCTGCGAAATTGTAGTAGTTGTCGATAGTGATAACGACGGCGTTAATGATACCGATGATATATGCCCTAATACACCTGCAGATACTGAAATAGATGCTAACGGTTGTGAAATTGTAGTAGTTGTCGATAGCGATAACGACGGTGTTAGTGATACCGATGATATTTGCCCTGATACCACTACAGGTGCAGATGTAGATGCTAACGGTTGTGAGATAACCGAGGAAGTTATTGATATTGTTATTCAAGCTGAAGACTACGTCAGCTATTTTGATACAACTGCAAACAACGAAGGTGGTGCAAGCTACCGAAATGATCAAGTTGATATTGAAGTCACAACTGATGTCGGTGGTGGTTACAATATCGGCTATACCCAAGCAACCGAATGGTTAGAATACTCAGTAACGCTAAGCGCGGGTACTTATGCAATTAGTTCGCGTGTGGCTTCAGAATCTGGTGGTGGCAGCTATAGCCTATCGATAAATGGCAATACTATTGGTAGCGATAATGTGGCTAGCACAGGAGGGTGGCAGAATTTTGAAACCCATATTGTTAATTCATTTTTAACGACAAGCGGCACTTTTACTTTGCGTTTAACGGTTAATTCTGGCTCTTTTAATATTAACTGGTTACAAATATCAGCAATTATTGACGATGACATGGACGGTATTGGTAATGATGTTGACTTGTGTCTAGACACTCCTATCAATGCCGAAATTAATGATGTCGGTTGTTCTGATTCGGATAGCGATGGCGTTTTTAATAACCTTGATCATTGCCCACATACTCCAATAGGTACTTATGTTGATTTTTTGGGTTGTGAAACAACAAAGCAGTTAATTGAGGTTTCTTTTAATAACGATATGCTTGTCGGTGGTATAGATAGTGAAAAGCCAGGTGCCAGCTTATATACCTTTGAAAATGATATTGGCTCTGAGGGCAGTAATTGTAACGACAGCTGTGCGAATAATTGGCCTCCTCTTTTGGTCACCGACGGTGCTGCTTCAGGTGTACCCAATTTATCAATAATTAATCGCAATGATGGTACAACACAAGCTGCATATGAGGGAAAGCCTTTATACTTTTATATCGGTGATACGGATATAGGAATGACAGAAGGCAGTAAAATCGCAGGTTGGGATATTCAACCCTACGGTTTATTTGGTGATATTGTACCGCTGTACACTTCGAATACCGCGCAAGAACATGCCTTAATCTACGAAACTAATGACGCGGTGATCACCAAATTTTCAGACCGAGGGCGAGATCGCCATGCGAAAGAAGATCAATTTCAACAATACGATCATTACCTTTCTCATTATTGGACTCATAGAACGGCACGCTACAAATTCACCGATTATGTTGCTAAAGGCGGTTCATCTATTTTGGTTGAATGGGTAAGCGAATGGCAACTAGAAGCCTTAGAATTTAGGGCCTGGTATTCTGGAATGAACACTGTTGCGCAATATCATGGTAATTATGAACCTAACGTAGTGACGGTTGGTCACGGAAGTTATGATGACGACCTTGTTCAAATCAGCACGACGGGTGATCAATATAAATATTCTTTAACGATAAATGAATTTCGTGGGTTAAATGGTAGTTCAGAAACCCTCAGTATTGGACAGCACATGGAAATTGAAGTCAGCCAGTTTTTATTAGGTGTTCCAGAAGGGCGATCAAATTATTACGGTACAACTTACCTTTATCAGGTAGGTAAAGGCGGTATGGTTCCTTGGAAAACGCTTGGTAATTTCGACGATAAATCATCAGAGCGTGAGAACTCTCATCCCATCGCTAAAGCCGGTTGGTTGGGCGGTAATACGACACTTCCATATCAGTATACAAATGAGCCAAACGATCACTTTATGCAAATGGCGACTAATTTATCTAGTTTAAATGGCCAAGCATTTGTCTTAGGACGACGTATTCATCACACCTCTTTTGTTGATGGCAAACATGATGAAGATCCTGCAAATGGTGTTTTTACCGAAATGGCAGGTATGTCAGGTACACATTTCGTTAATCAAAGTTGTGCAAGTTGTCACGAGCGTAACGGACGCGCTGCTCCTGCGCCTATAGGTGAACCGTTGGACAAGTGGGTATTTAAAATAGCGGATGCTAATGGTAATCCCGATGCGCAACGTGGTTCTGTTTTACAACCTTCAAATACCGATAATGTACAAAGCGAAGGCACGGTCGCTATCGAGTCATGGACTGAGTTAAATGGTCTGCGTTCCCCTAATTATAAGTTTTCAACTGGATCTCCAGAAAAATTCTCGGCACGTATTGCACCACAGCTCGTAGGGCTAGGGTTGTTAGAAGCTATTCCAGAAGAAACCATTTTAGCTATGGCTGATGTCAATGATGAGGTTGCCCCTTTTGGTATTTCTGGCAAGGCTCAGAATGTTGTTGACCCCGACACTCAAAATATTCGTCTCGGTCGTTTTGGCTGGAAAGCGGCAACATCAAGTATAAAACATCAAGTAGCCGCAGCGTTCAATACTGATATGGGCGTGATGACATCTGTGTTGCCATCGCCTGATTGTGGTTCGGCTCAACAAGAAAATAATGAATGTGGTAATGACCAAGCAGAGCTCCCCGACCAACACTTAGATAACTTAGTGAAATATATCGCGTTATTGGGGGTTCGAGCACAACGTGGTCTCGTTGATCCTCAAGTACAACAAGGGCAAGCATTGTTCTCCAGTATAGGTTGTGCGGATTGTCATATCGAAACGTTACAAACCAGTATCTATCACCCGTTCAGTGAATTAAGAGACCAAACTATACATCCATATACTGATTTATTGGTACACGATATGGGGGAAGGTCTTGCTGATAACTTAGGAGAAGGTAACGCTACCGGTGCTGAGTGGCGCACGACGCCGCTTTGGGGGATAGGCTTGTCGGCATGTGTTACTGGTGGTGTGGTAAACCCAGTTGTTGGTCAAGGTAATGAAATTTGCACACCTGAACATAGTTATTTGCATGACGGTCGAGCTAGAACTATTGATGAAGCGATTTTGTGGCATGGCGGTGAATCACAAGCGTCTAAAGTTAAGTATGAAGCACTTTCTGATACGGAAGAAGCTGCGTTAATCGCCTTTTTGGAATCGTTATAAAACAGATTGTTTATATGTTAAATATGGATTGATTTAATTAAATATTAAAGAATATAAGAGTTAAATAATGAATAAATTAAAATGTTATAAAGACAATTTTATATCAATGAGGACGGAGAATATCATCACTAAAAGTCGATATTTTGTACTTAGTCTATTCGGTTTATTAATGACGACACCGGCGATAGCGGGCTGGGAAGTTAACTATATTGATACTTTTTCTGGCAATGGAGTTAATTGGCAGAATTGGACGGCCCAAATCGATGCTAACTTCAATAATGAAGTACAGTGTTACACCGATGATGATAGTTCAGAGAATAAAAATTTCGATGTCTCTGATGGCACCTTAAAAATAATCGCGCGCAAACAGCAAGTTAACTGTGCGGGGTTAAATAATCAAGCAAGAAGTTGGACCTCAGGTCGAATCAATGGCAAAGATAAACGTGAATTTCTGTACGGGAGAATAGAGTCTAGAATTCGTTTTCATAACCTTGAGGGAGGCACATGGCCAGCTTTTTGGATGTTAGAGAATCGCATTGCAGAAAGCCCACGTAAAAATGATGACGACTTTTCCAACTGGCCAAATCCTGGCGCTGGCGAGATTGATGTCTGGGAGTGGTTTGCCAATAGTCCGGATACTTATATCACCAATTTTTTTAATACCGGTGGCGGTGCGTGTGGCAATGAAGTGAGGTTTTCTTATCCTAACGGTGCGAGTGATGTACTTGACTGGCATGACTATGCGATTGAATGGGATGAAAATAACATTTCTTTTTATATGGACGATACCTTAGTTACCTCACATGATGTGTCGAATTGCCAGCAATACAAAGAGCCAATGTTTGTTTTACTTAATGTCGCCATGGGCGGTAATTTAGGTGGAGCTATAGATTCAAACCTTAACAAAGTAACCATGGAGGTTGATTATTTAGCTCATTGCAGCTCAACAAACCAAAATAATGCTGATCGCTGTAATGAAAATACCCCAAGTGTGTATGCAGATGATGATAATGACGGTGTCGAGAATAACAGTGATAATTGTCCTAATACACAAGCTGGAGAAAGTGTCGATGAAAATGGCTGTGCTGTAGAGATAGTCAATATTGCCCCAGAAGTTTCTTTATCTATCACACAAAACGATACTATTGTTTCTTCAATTGATATTGCTGATGGCATGGTTGAAATTATTGCCGATGGCACAGATGGAAACGGCGATGACATACTCTCTTATATTTGGGTAATTTCGGGCGCTATTCCTTCGCCATCTATAGATGAGGGCCTTATTCGTTTTGACCCATCTTCAATGGTCGAGGGCAGTTCTCATAACATTGATGTAACTGTGAATGATAATGGTGAACCTATGCTTTCAATAAGTAAAAGTATTCAATTTAGCGTTAAGGAAACTCAGGCTGATTCAGACAATGAAGATAATAACAAAAGTAGTAGTGGCTCATTTAGCTATCTAATACTTTTATTGTTAGTTGTTATTAGCACTAGAAGGTTAACCGTAGTGCGTGTTAATACTTAGTATCAATTGCTCGTAGAAAGAGTTAAAAAAGGCTTGCTTAGGTAATACTAAGCAAGCCTTTTTAATCAGTGTTTTTTAACTCATGCCTTGTTTAGGGGATTTCGTAACGAATATTCTTTATTAACAACTCCATCGGGCCTTTCGGCTCAATAACAAACAAGCTAAAAATATTATTTATTGTCGCCTTTGCTAAAGGATCTGCATAGTTACTATTGGCGCTATTGATTAACTCTGCAATGCTCAAACGAACTTGTTGCCATTGGCCAACCTTTAACCTAGATAATTCAATGTCACTGACTCTAGGCCAGCCGCTACCCATTTTTATCAACAACTTACTGAGTTTTGTTTGCTGCATTAGTTTTATATCAAACACTAACTCTCCTTCTGCAAACCAATGACTTAAATCAGCATGCTCTGGGTATTGTATCGCAAGATTACCATGTTCACCTGTTTGCTTAATGCTTATAACCTGGCTGTTATTAAGCTCAATTTCTTGATAGCTTACCGAATTGTTAGGATTATAATGATTGAAAACTAAACCTTGATTTAAGTTTGCTTGATTTAAGTTTGCTTGATTTAAGTTCTTTGGACTCAAGGCTGAGTGATATAAATCATAAATAGGGCCAAGGGCCAGTCCCTTTTTCGGGACAATTACTTTATGACCGGCCACCAAAGTAGGGTTATCGCCGATTGTATCACAGCCTTTGCCGGTATTTACTGATAATTTACATTGATATACCCGAACAAAATCAACTTGTAATACTTGCGGGAAAATACTGCTATCAATGCCCTTATTATTAACTTTACTCGCCCATGCACCACCCACAGCAAGGTTAAGGATGAGGTGAAAATTTTGATTGTAAGGGGCACTGCCTTCACCAATCACTAACTGATCGTTAAGGTGGTACTTACTATACCAGCCTGATTTTCTTTGTGTCGCATAGTGAATATCATCGACGTACCAACGTATTTCATCTTCTTGCCACTCTAAAGCATAGGTAT
>Ga0209395_1001234_pt1 | contig 36357 bp, 27 predicted proteins | sample GOMGulsemesocosm_3_FD_184635 | JGI IMG/M metagenome (GOLD analysis project Ga0209395, IMG submission 184635) | Methane-oxidizing microbial communities from mesocosms in the Gulf of Mexico - GOM9D Gulf of Mexico (SPAdes) (version 2) | ecosystem: Environmental > Aquatic > Marine > Cold seeps...
TATAGCGTTTTAGGAAAACGAGTTTTTGAACAAAAATTTACTGGAAACAAAAAAGAATTTAATATATCTCATATCAATTCTGGAATTTATATTATGAAAGTTTTAGAGGGAGATAAAATAGCAACTAAAAAATTAGTTATCAAGTAGATTACACAAACAAAATTCTCACTAAAAAGCCCCAAATTTTTGGGGCTTTTTTATTTTTAGTAACTTCACTTTAAAATTTACTGCTATGAATTTACAAATTGATTTAGAACACATTTTATTTTTAGATATTGAAACCGTTCCTCAAGAAGAAAGTTGGAACAGTTTAAATGACATCAACAAAACTCTTTTTGAACAGAAAACAGCCTATCAAAGAAAGGATGAAATTTCTGTTGAAGATTTTTATGAACGGGCTGGAATTTGGGCAGAATTTGGAAAAATTATTTGTATTTCTGTGGGGTATTTTACTTCAAATCAAAACGAAAGACAACTACGCTTAAAATCATTTTATGGAGATGATGAAAAAGAATTATTGTTGGAATTTAAAGAGTTGTTAGGTGCTCATTTTAACAAGAAAGAACATGTATTGTGTGCGCATAATGGAAAAGAATTTGATTTTCCTTACATCGCAAGAAGAATGATTGTGAAACAAGTAGAATTACCAAGGAAATTGAATTTATTTGGAAAAAAACCATGGGAAATACCACATTTAGACACTATGGAAATGTGGAAATTTGGAGATTATAAACACTATTCATCTTTAAAGTTATTGACCGCTATTTTAGGAATTCCTTCTCCAAAAGATGACATTGATGGGAGTGAAGTGGCCAATGTGTATTATAAAGAAAAGAACATAGAACGGATAATGCAATACTGTGAGAAAGATACTGTTGCAGTAGCTCAATTAGTACTGCGTTTTAATAATGAAGAACTATTAGAAGAATCTCAAATGGTGTTTAGTTAACCTTCTAGTTTCATAGAAAGTTCAAACCAACGTTCTTCTTTTTGTTCTAAATCTGAGATTATTTTTTGTAATTCTATAGAGGTGTCATTGATGTCTTCTGATGCGATATCACCATTAGAAAATTGAGTTTCAATTCGCTCTTTTTTCTTTTGAAGTTTTGCGATATCAGATTCTAATGTGCCAAATTCTCTATTTTCATTAAAGTTTAACTTCCCTTTCGGAGCCGTTTTTACACGAGTATCTTCTTTTTTAACAGGCTTAACTGTTTCTTTTGGTTTAGAATCTTCATAAGCTCTAAAATCAGAATAATTACCAGGAAAGTTTTCAACAACTCCTTCTCCTCTAAATACAAAAAGAGAATCCATTATTTTGTCCATAAAATACCTATCGTGAGAAACCACCAATAAATTCCCCGGGAAATCTAACAAGAAGTTTTCAAGTACATTTAAAGTAACAACATCTAAATCGTTTGTTGGCTCATCTAAGATTAAAAAGTTAGGATTCTGAATTAAAACGGCACATAAATACAAGCGTTTTTGTTCTCCTCCACTTAATTTTTCTACAAAATCATGTTGCTTTTTCCTATCGAATAAAAAACGTTCTAATAATTGTCCGGCAGTAATTTTTCTTCCTTTAGTCAATGGAATGTATTCTCCAAATTCTTTAATTACGTCAATTACTTTTTGACCTTCTTTAATTACGATTCCACTTTGTGTGTAGTACCCAAATTTTACAGTTTCTCCAAGAACAACTTTACCGCCATCAACAGGAATTTTTTCTGTAATAATATTTAAAAAAGAGGATTTTCCAGTTCCGTTTTTACCAATGATACCAATACGTTCTCCACGTTTAAAAACATATTCAAATCCGTCTAAAATTATGGTGTCATCAAAAGATTTTTTAACTTTATGTAGCTCAAGAATTTTACTTCCTAAACGAGTCATATTAATTTCTAATTGAACTTTGTGATCTTGTCTTCTTTTGTGTGCTTTTTCTTTGATTTCGTAAAAATCTTCAATTCTAGATTTCGATTTTGTGGTACGTGCTTTTGGCTGACGACGCATCCAATCTAGCTCTTTATTGTAAAGGTTTTTTGCTTTATCAACCGTAATTTTCTCTACGGCAATACGTTCTTCTTTTTTCTCTAAATAATAAGAGTAATTCCCTTTATAGCGATATAATTTTCCGTGATCTAACTCTACAATTTCATTACAAACACGTTCTAAAAAATAACGATCGTGTGTTACCATAAAGAGTGTTATTTTCTCTTTCTTAAAATAGTTTTCTAACCATTCTATCATTTCTAAATCTAAATGATTTGTAGGTTCATCTAAAATTAATAAATCAGGTTTATTAATTAAAACAGTAGCTAATGCCAAGCGCTTTTTTTGCCCTCCAGAAAGTTCAGAAACTTTTTGATCTAAGTCGTTAAACTTAAGTTTTGATAAAATCTGTTTGTATTGCGTTTCAAAATCCCAAGCATTGTGTTGCTCCATTAGTTCAAAAGCATCTTGATATGCATCTGCGTTTTCAGGATTGTTAAGTGCCTCATTATATTTTGCAATAACTTGAAGTGATTTGTTTTCTGAAGAAAAGACCGTTTCCTCAATAGACAAAGTTGGATCTAAATCGTCATTTTGTGCTAAGTAAGAAATCTGAATTCCTTTTCTGCTAACAACTTGCCCAGAATCTGGGACGTCTAAACCAGCAATGATGTTTAAAATAGATGTTTTACCACTACCATTTTTTGCAACAAATGCTACTTTTTGTTCTTTATTAATTCCGAATGAAATATCCTCAAAAAGGACTTTTTCACCATAGGCTTTTGAGATATTTTCTACAGATAAGTAATTCACTTCTTAAATTTTAAACAAAGAACTTAAAAACAAACTGAACAGAAGTATAGTTTGGTGTTTTTCTCTTTTAAAAATTGGGTTATTAGTACTATCTTGCAGTAATTATTAGCCTTTAGCCCCATGAAACAAAGAATTGTATACCTTATTTTAGCAGGACTTTTATGCAATCCTTATGTTAGCTTTTCTCAAGATAGCATTCCAATTTCTCCAGATTTAAATGAAGCTAATTTTTTAAAATTTCAAGATCATTTTTTCAAGGCATTAGCTCAAAAATCTATTTATAATTATAGAGTAGCAGTTTCTAATTTAGAAAAATGTAATGAGTTAAAACCTAAAGATATTTCTGTTCTGTTTGAATTGTCTAAAAACTATTTGATGATGAAAAGGTTTTTAGAAGCTGAAGAATATGCAAAACAAGCATTGGCTTTAGCACCAGAGAATTATTGGATTTTAGTACATTTATCTAAAGTATATGTTGCTTCAAGGAATATTAAAAAAGCAATTCTAACTCATGAAAAAATAGTAAAACAAAACCCAAAAGAGAGAGAGAAGTTGGTGTATTTGTATTTTCAAAATAATGATTTAGAGAAATCTAAAGAGCTACTATTAGTGTTAGAAAAAGAACATCAATTAACAGCAGGTTTAATTCATTTCAGAAAAGAGTTTGTAAAATCTAAATCAGTAAAAAAAATTAATAAAGTAAAAGGTTTACAAGAATTAATAAAGGATTTTGAAACAAATAAAAGTTTCGAATCGCTTTATAAAATACTAACTTTGTCAGCAAATTCAAACACCAATGTTTTGTTGTCTTATAGCCAAATAGGATTAGACCTTTTTCCGGCGCAAGCATTTGTGTATTTAATGAATGCAAGAGCATTAAATCAGAATCATAATTTTAAAAAAGCCATAGAAAAATTAACATTTGGCCTTGATTTTGTTATTGATAATAACAAATTAGAAGCTGATTTTTATGACGAGATTGCTAAAAGTTATAAGGGCTTAGGAAACGAAAAGGAAGCAATAAAACACAAAAATAAAGCGTTAGCATTACGTAAAAAAGATAGATAGAATGAGGTTTTTTAGATTGGCTTTAATAACAATGATCGTTTTTACATCTTGTAAATCTAATAGGGTTGCAATAGGAAGTTCTATAAAAACGGAATCTCTTTCTGCTAGAAAAATATCTAAGAAACATTTAGAAAGCTCGTTTGGTAAAAAAACGTTTGAGGCTAGACTTAAAGTGTCTTATCAAGATAACAACAACAAGCAGAAATTGAGTGTTAAATTACGTGTAGAAAAAGACAAGGTAATTTGGTTAAACGCTACTTATGTAGGAGTAATAGTTGCTCGGGTAAAAATTACACCAACATCGGTAAGCTATTATGAAAAAATGAATAAAACGTATTTTAAGGGAAATTTCGAATTACTTAAAAATATGCTGGGAACAGAAGTCAACTTTTCTCAATTGCAAAACATGCTTTTAGGTCAGACAATTTTTGATTTAAATGCTCAAAAATATAAAGCTGTTGTTGACAATGAAGCTCATTTATTAATGCCCGTTAAACAACGAGCCTTGTTTGATATTTTGTTTTGGATAAATCCAACACATTTTAAATTAGACAAACAAGAATTAAAAAGCAACCAAAAAAATCAAATCCTACTTGTTAATTATCATAGTTACACAACTATTGATGGAGAACTATTTCCAAAGAAAATAGTGATTAGAGCCAAAGAGAAAGGTAAGTTTACGAACATTAATATTGAGTATAGATCGGTAGTTTTTAATAAAAATATTTCTACACCTTTTAGAGTCCCAAAAGGATATAAACAAGTTGTTTTTTAATGAAAATTTCTAAACTTTTTTTTCTATTATTTTTTTCAATATCATTTTTCAATATTGGAGAACTTCAAGCGCAAACAAGAAAAGAATTAGAAACAACAAGAAAAAAACTAAAGCAAGAAATTGTTAAAGTAAACAAGTTGTTATTTGCAGCTAAAAAGAAAGGAAAAAACGCCTTAGATGATTTAAAAGATATTAACCAAAAAATAGCTACAAGAACAGATTATATTGCTTCAATTAACAAAGAGACCTCTTTGTTGTCTACAGAAATTAATCAGAACGGAAAAGAGATTGATAAGTTAACGAACCGCTTACAAGCGCTAAAAAAAGATTATGCTGAGATGATTTTTAAATCATACAAAAGTAAATCTAAACAAAGTCAACTGTTGTTTTTAATGTCTTCTGATAACTTTCAACAAGCATATAAACGAGTACAGTATATGAAACAATATACTGCTTTTCGTAAAAAACAAGGCGAAGAAATTGTTGTTCAAACGGACTTAATTAGAAAATTAAACGATTCTCTTTTATATAAAAAAGAGGTGAAAGACACGTTGATAAAAGTAGAAGAGATTGAAAAGAAAGAGATTGAAACAGATAAGAAAAGTCAACAAAAATTAATATCTCAAATTAAGCGACAAGAACGAAAATACACGCGTGATATTAAAGCAAAACAACGTGAAGAACGAAAAATTGCCGCTAAGATAGACAAGATTATTAAGGACGCCATTGCTAGATCAAATGCTAAAAAAGGAAACACAAAAGCAACGGGATTTGCATTAACTCCAGAAGCCAAGGCATTGGCTTTAAGATTTGAGCAGAATAAAGGAAAGTTGCCTTGGCCAGTTAAAAATGGTTTGGTTGTAAGGCGTTTTGGAACACAATCGCACCCCACTTTAAGAGGAATTACAATTACGAGTTCTGGTCTGCATATTGCTACAGATAAAGGAACAGTTGCGCAAAGTGTTTTTCAAGGAAAAGTGTTAGCTGTTCAGTTATTAACTGGTGGAAAAAAGGCAGTTTTAATTCAACATGGAAATTATATTACTACGTATAATAATTTAGAAACTTTATCTGTAAAAAAAGGTGATACAATTAGTACTGGGCAAGTTCTAGGAAAAATATTTACCAATAAAGTTACTGGTAAAACCACGTTAATTTTTGTGTTACATAAAGAAACACAAAGACAAAATCCATCAAGTTGGATTTTAAAGAGATAATTAGTTTTTCATAATCTTTTTCAGCACATTTTTACGAGTAATTACAGCCGAGGTTAATACACCAGAAAACAAAGCTGCCGCTACGCCTGCAGAAACAATATCTTGTCCCGTTAAATAGAAGTTTTTAATTGGAGTTCTTGGTTGTAAAAAGCGTTGTCTAAATCGTTTAGGTGTATGATCTAATCCATAGATTTCTCCTTTTTCATAATTCACAAAATGCTGAGTTGTTAAAGGAGTTGAAAGCTCGTAACAATCAATTTTTCCTTTTACTTGCGGAATTTGTTTGTACAGTTCTTCTAATAAACGTTGAGCTATTTTTTCTTTAAAACTCTCGTAATCTTCACCACGTTTCATCCATTTGCTGCCTTCCCAATTTTTAAATATTTCGTACGGTAATAAAGTGATAATATCAATGGTGCTTTTTCCTGGATATCTATTCGGCCAATCAGGGTCTTTTGCTGATGGAAACGAAACATAAACAACAGGAAATGGGCTATCAATGTCTTTTAAATATCTATCTACAGATGCATCATGATCTAAATCCTCAGGATAGATCCAAAGGTTTGTTTTGGGTAGTTTTAATTCGTTCGGAGATCCATTTAAGCCAATGTATAAACAAGCATGAGAAACTGAAGGCTTCACCTTTTCTAATTGTTTATTGAGTTTGTGTTTTACTACAGAGGTTTGAGGTAAAAGTTTTTTATAAGTTGTAATGATTCCTGTACCACTAATAATGTTTTTTGCATTAAAAACTTTTCCATCAGCCATTTTTACACCAACAGCCTTATTATTTTCAATAATTATTTCATCAACGGCAGCACTAATCAATATAGTTCCGCCTGCTTTTTCTATAACTTTATCTGTGGTTTTAGTAATTTGAGAAGAGCCTCCAACAGGAAAACTAGCTCCGTCAAAATAGTGCCTAGCAACAGAAGCATGCATGGTAAAACTACTTTGTTTTGGAGGTAAACCATAATCTCCATACTGCCCAGAAAGCACTTTTATTAATTCTTTGTTCTGTGTGATAGAACTTAAAACCTCATGTGTGGTTTTATCAGAAAATTTTAAAAAAGGTTTCCGCATTTTATTTCCAAATAGCGTACTTACTATTTTTGGAACAGCCTTTTCCATATAATAACTTTGACTTGCTTTTGTGGCTTCAAAAACTAAACTTACATAGTTGTCAATAGCTTCTTTTTCATCATGGAAATACTCGTACAATTTTTCTTTAAAATTGGTGGTCCCCTTTACAAAATCATAGGCTTTTTCTCCAATGATAATAGTATCATATACAGTTCCCATATCTGCCCATTTTAATTGGGCATTTGTAACATAATCGAATACTTTTTTTACAACAGAAGTTGGTCTTTGAACATCACCTATATAATGAATTCCTACATCCCATTCATACCCTTTTCTTTTAAAAACATGTGTAAATCCACCAGCTGTATAGTGTTTTTCAAGTACAAGAACTTTCTGTCCTTCTTTTGATAAAATTGCAGCTGCAGTTAAGCTTCCCATTCCAGAACCAATAATAATGGCATCGTAAGAATTAGCTAAGGTTGGATTTTTCTTGTAAGATTGAATCATAAAAATGAAGAAAGTATTAGTCTAGCTAATATACAATCTTAATTCTTAGAAGAAAAAGTAAAATGGGTTGTTAATTAAACAAGGCCTTTAACTCTGTGGCGTCATCTGGACTCATTTTACCAGATAAAATTAAGCTTAATTGTTTTCTGCGTAGAGCACCATCAAAACGTTCTATTTCTACGTCTGTTTCTGGAATAATTTGAGCCACAGGAACAGGGCTTCCAGTTTCATCTACAGCAACAAATGTATAGATGCCTTCATTGGCTCTAGTTCTTAAACCAGATTCTCTATCTTCAATCCAAACATCAACATACACTTCCATAGAAGATTTAAATGCACGAGAAACCTTTGCCTCTACAGTTACAACACTACCAACAGGAACAGCTTTTGCAAAAGAAACATGATTTACAGAAGCAGTAACAACAATTCTTCTAGAATGACGACGAGCAGCAATGCTACAAGCTCTATCCATTCTTGCCAGTAATTCACCACCAAATAAATTATTCAAAGGATTTGTTTCTGCAGGTAAAACCAAATCGGTTAAAATTGTTACAGATTCTTTTGGAGTTTTTGGGCTCATCGGAATTGAATTTTTAAATTATTCGCAAAGATAAGCAATAACAAATTAATGTTATTGAGGTATTCGTATTAAAAATTGAAAATTATTGTAATTTCTTCACTAATAACCAGGCGTCATCAGAATGATTGATTCTAATTTTACTTAAGTTTTTAAAAGCTTCAGCTCTAGTTTTAAAACTTGAATATGTTACCTGAGTAAGTCCATATTTATTGATCCCTATAATTTCTGCATCAAAACCTTTGGCTTTTAATTGCTTTAGTTTTTTGATAGCATTTTTTGGAAACTCAAATGCACCAGCAATAACATGAAAGTTTTTAGGTGCTTCTTTAGCTATATTTAGCTGAATTGTAGGTAATGGATTGCCAATAACAAAAGTTGCAGATTGTATTTTCTTCTCAACATCTAATTGTTGTTTCGCATATTGGTCTTTTAATTGATTGGTTTGGTAACCATTCCAACCAAATGCACCAACAGTTAATACTATTGCTGCTGCAGCGGCATATTTTAAAAACCCTGATGATTTTTTATTAGCAATAACAGGTATAATATTTTCAGCTTGTTTATTGTATGCTAAGCGTTTTACAGCAGGAGAGCTCACAGCACTCATCCCAAACGTTTCTGTTAAGTAATTGGTAGTAGCATTTGGTTCAAAAGTAATTTGTTGCTCTTTATTTAAAGAGATGCTACCAATTTTACCAATAAGTACAGACTCATTTTTTAATTGTGTATTCCAGTCAGTAACAATAGTAGCAATTTTTTCTACAGCTTTTTCAAAAGAAATATTTTCTGATGAAGCAATGTAGTTTGCCAATAATCCGTCATTATTTTTCAAAAGCGAATTGAATGTAATCTGCTTTGTTGGTGGATAAAATGTATGTGAAAAGTGATTCACTTTTGCAGAAATAGTATTGGTTACAAATCCTCCAAAATTCGGAACAATTACGCAATCGTATCTGTATAATAAATCGTTAATGTAGTTGCTTAAAGTCATAATAACAAAGTTAGTATTATTTTGGAAAAAATCCGAATGTAATTAGAAACTTATCAACAAAAATTTGTTGTACATTGAGTATCAAATTATTGCGTGTTGAAAAAAGAAAAATTACTTGCCATTTTGCGTTTGCAAAAGACAAAAGCCGTAGGCGATGTTTTAGCAAAAAAACTCATTGTTGCTACAGGAGATGTTGCTCAAATCTTCAAAGAGAAACCTTCAAACTTGTTGAAAATAAATGGAATAGGAAGGAATGTTACCAATCAATTATTCAATAAAAAAAACCTAGAGCTAGCCGAATTAGAAATGGAATATATTGAGCAAAACAACATTGCCTTTTCTTATTTCTTAGATAATGACTACCCAATCAATTTGCAACAGTGTATTGATGCTCCAATTCTATTTTTTAAAGATGGAAATATGGATCTAAATAATGATAGAATTATAAGTATAGTTGGCACTCGAAATATGACCTCTTATGGACGTGGTATTTGTCAAGAATTAATTCAAGGTTTAAAATCACACAACCCAATCATTGTAAGTGGTTTCGCTTATGGAGTTGACATTTGTGCGCATAAAGAAGCTGTGAAAAATGAACTTCAGACAATTGCTGTTTTGGCACATGGGTTTGATCAGATTTACCCTAAAGTGCACAAGAAATATATCAATCAAGTACATAAAAACGGTGGTTTTATTACTGAGTTTTGGCATGATGAAAACCCACTTAGAGAGAATTTTTTAAAACGAAATAGAATTGTAGCTGGAATTTCTCAAGCAACAATTATTATAGAATCCGCAGAAAAAGGAGGTTCTTTAGTTACTGCAGATATTGCCAATTCTTATAGTAGAGATGTTTTTGCAATTCCTGGAAGAACTACCGATTTATTTAGCAAAGGATGTAATCAATTAATAAAAACGAATAAAGCGGGAGTAATAACTTCTGCTGAAGACATCGCTAAAATGTTGAATTGGGATTTGTCAAAGTCGAAGAACTCTAGACCCTTGCAACAACAATTGTTTACCGAGTTGAATGATCAGGAACAAAAAGTGTATGATTACTTATTTGAAAACGGAAAGCAATTGCTAGATGTTATCGCTATTGAATGTCAAATTCCAACCTATAAATTGGCTTCTTTATTATTACAATTAGAAATGAAAAACCTAGTAAAGCCTTTACCCGGAAAGTTGTTTGAAGTGATGTAATTGATTCTGTTTTTTAGCTATCACAATAAAGAAATTACGATAGTTCTTTAAGGAACTGTTGTAATTCTTGACCCTTTTTAAGGTTTAATTTTTTTCTAATTCGATATCGAATAGATTGAACCGAGGCTGAAGTTACACCTCTAATACTAATAATATCCTTTATTGATTTATTAGCAAGTATTAAGCTACAAATTTCTCGTTCAGTTTTTGTAAGTGCAGGATACAATTCTATTAGTTTTTTCTCAAATCGAACATGAAGATTATCAAAGTCTTTGTCTAAAACAGATTGACTAGACTCTTTATTAATTTGATTATTCAATTCTATAGTAAGTGCATTTAAATCATTAAATATAGAAGAAGTATCCCCTTTTTTTAACAACTTAGTAATAAATGAAAAAAGGTTTTTTTTATTAGAGAGGTTAATTGCTTTTTCATTAATAATTCGTTCTGATTCACTTCTATTAATTTTTAATTTTTGCTCAAGAACTTGAGCTAGTAACTCTTTATTTTCTAGCCTAGTTTCAACAATCTTTCTCTTATGTTTTAAAACATAAAAAAGGGCAACCCCAATTAAAAGAAAAAGAAGAAGCAATAATGAATAAAATTTCGTTTTGTTTTTCTCGGATTCAGCAATCAATTGTAAATTCTTCTCTTTTGAAGAAAATTGAATACTGTCAATAACTCGTTGGTTTTCAAATTCTTTATTTAATAGCAACGTCGTAATTTCCCGTGTTTTTCTACTACTAAAAACAGAGTCATTTGTGTTTTTATAAGCTCTATAATCACTTAAAGCATTTTTATAATCTTTTAAATAATAATAAATTCGACTTCGTCCATTATGACTCAAAGAAAGCTGCCTTATATAACCTTGCTCTTTTGAAATAGCTATTACAGAATCAAAGTATTTGATAGATGTCTTATATTCTTTTAGTTTTTGATACCCTCTTGCAATGTTGGCATATCTCGTAGCAAGTGAAGATTTATTATCTACTTCTTTTAAATATATTAAGCTCTCTAAATTTACTTCATTGGACTTTGCGTATTTTTTTTGATAATAATACAAGCTTGCCAAGTTACCTTTTACACCTAAAATTTCTTCTTTATTATTGAGTAAAGTAAATAGTTTTAACGCCAGTAAATATTCTTTTTCCGCATCATTATACTTTTTTTGTCTTCTATAAATTACTCCTAACATAGAATGACTTCCTGCCAAACCTAAAGTATCATTTAATTGTACTCTTAGAGCAATCGCTTTTTTTAAATAATTGGCAGACTCATCATATTGTATTTGATAACGCATAACAATTCCAATACTATGGTAGTTTTCAGCAATTTTTAAGGAGTCATTATGTTTTTCATGAATTTTCAATGATTTTAAATGAAACTCTAAGGCTTGAACATGATTAGATTTCATTCGTTCTAATGTACCCAAGCGCCCATAAATGGATGCTTTTAAGCGTTCATTTTCTAAAGTTTCAGCTAAGTTTAATACATCTGTAAACAAAACTCTAGCTTTTTCAATATTAGATTTTAGATAAAAATTTGCAGAATCTATTTTTTGTTGAACTAGTAAAGTATTCTTAGAATCTTGAGCAAGAGCAGTATGTGAATTTAATATTGATATGAAAAATAATATAAAAAATAAGAGGGAAGAATAACATTTCATAGGGCAGTTGAAATTGACGTTTCACAAATATAACAATAACATAAAAACAAAGAAGTATATAGCAAAGTTCTTCTTTTTAAGTGTTTGCTAGATTTTGTCACATGTGAAAACCCTTTAGTTTTATCATAACAAGGTATATTTACTTAACTAATCTAACAAAACATAATTATGATCCCCAACCTTTACTTACATCATTGCATGAGTATTTCTTTTTTTTAAATCTCATAGATTTTAAACGGCACCTTTTTAGGGTTCAAAAAATAGACAGCACTAAATAATTTAATGTTCAAATAAAAATTATGAAAGCAAAATACTTTTTATCAATACTAACTGCTTTGGTTGTTGGTTTTAATTCTCAAGGTCAAACAATAAAAGAAATAACCGCTACAGTTGATGTAGATACTTTACTTAATAACGGACCTAAAGATAATCGTATAAGTATAGCTATTGCCAACCTTACTAATAAAGAAGGCACTAGTACTTATAATACTAAAGAAGATTTGAATGCTGGTATTGCTCCTCTTTTAGCATATTTTGATATAAATAATCCAAATAATAAAAGTGGGTTTTCTCATTACAGTAATTTCTTTAATGTGTATAGTGTATATTTTCCTAACCCTTTAGTTTTTGAAACCATTCCTAGCTTTTATCAAACAGCAAATGGGGTAAGGGACGAATTGTTTTTACCATGGACAAATGAAGACAGAGGGTGGATAACCATGCTATACTCTTTTAAAGGCGGTGGCGGTGGCGGAGCTGGAGTTAATAGAGCAAGTAGAACGGGGTTTGCTCAGCTATATGGCCTGGAACCACACACGGTATTTCATGAATTTAATCACACTATGGCTGGATTGTCAGACGAATATACAACTCCTGGAGGATGGAGTAATTATGTTCCAATAGAAGGACCCAATTTAACAGGTCAGAGTTTTATTGATGATATTCCATGGAGAAAATGGATTAATCCAGATTTTCCTTTACCCACTCCATATACTGCTACTTATACAAACGATATTGGATTATTCCAAGGTAACATTTCAGGTTATTTTGGAAGTTATCGACCTACAGCAAAATCCTGCTATATGGGCGCCGGTGGTTTTGGAGATAATTATGGGCAAGAAATGTGTTCGGTATGTTTACAGCGATTTGTTACGATGCTTTATCAGTATGTAAATGTAATTGAAAATCCAATGCCTGCTTCACAAGAGATTACCGTAAATGGTAACGAGACCATTACATTTTCAGCAGACATTGTAAAACCAGAGCCTAACACCCAGAAATACCAATGGTTCGTAAATGGTGTATTGTATCAAGAGGATGTGGAATCAATTGATGTTACCTTTGGTGTATGTAATGATTATACGGTAGAATTGGTAGTTACAGATGAAACAGATTTTGTTCGTTATGATGAAAAATTTAAGGAGCTGTATCCAGAGCCTAAACAATCGCATATTTGGACTATTAATCAAGCTGCAGTAAGTGATTACAACCTTTCAGTAGTTACAACAATAACAAATGCAGACTGTACTGGTTTGGGTAATGGAACTATAATTGTTGCTCCAACTGGAGGAATCGGACCGTATGAAATTTTCCTTGATGGACAAGTCAAGACAAGTTCAATTACTGATCTTTCTCCTGGAACATATTCACTTACTGTTGCTGATGTAAATGGGTGTAGTGTAAATAAGCAAATAGAGGTTGGTCAAGAACCAATATTAGATTTTGATATTATTAGTAGCCCCAATGCTAGTCAATGGAATCTTTCTGCATGGAATATCAAAGAAGATAATAGCCCTGTAAATGAAGCAGCAATCGAATATCTTTGGTCAACAGGATCAACTGCACCTTCAATTCAAGTTTCAGCAGGAACCTATAGTTTAAAAATTACTTCCACAGCAACTGGATGTGAAGTAACTCGTGAAGTCTCGATTTCGGAAGTTTCAATCCCTATAGGTGTTTTTTCAATTGCCAATCATGTATCTAATAATGAGAATAATGGTAGTATTTCTTTAGAGCTAAGTGGAGGCCTGAAACCCTATGAAGTTTTATGGTTCGAAAAACTATTTACTGATCAAACAAGTCCAAACGCAAGTCAAGTGATTTCAAGTGGGTACACAAACCAACATGAACCAGTTAGAGCGTTTGATAATAGTGCTGATTACACAAATATGTGGGCAGCGAATTTTAATGGTAGTAATTATATTGGTTTTGATTTTGAAAAAAGCACTGAAATTGAAGCATATTCCATTACCTCAAATGATGATGTTAAAGGAAGAGATGCTAAATCATGGGTTTTGCAAGGCTCAGACGACGATTCTAATTGGATAGATATTGAAACAATTAGTAATTTTGAATTTCCTGAAAGAGAACAACGGTTTGAATTCATGTTAAGTCAACCAGCTTCCTATAGATATTTTCGATTACGCATTACTGAAAATTGGGGTGATGGCTGGCTAGCCATAAAGGAAGTGGAATTTGCAAAATTTGTATTTAATGAAATGCCACAATTAGAAAATAAGATTGAAGCAGTTAATCTACCATTAAGATTTTATAAATATCAAGTAAAGGATGCAAACAGTAGTTTTATCGAAGAAATTATAGAAATCAAAGAAGTAACAGTTTCTTTACAACCAATTGAAATTAGTCAGCTAGGAAATTATCAAGTTCAGATAAATAACCCTAATCCTAATTTCACTTACTATTGGGCATCTAACCTTGATATGACAGGAAAACTTCATAAAGGTACAAGTTTTCAGCCAGAAAACTCAGGTCAATATTATGTGCAGGCTTATGAAGCTTCGTTATCATCTATTGCGTCAAAAGCTAAAGGATTTGCTATTACAATGCCAGATTCGCCTGAAGTTATTGAAACTGGAGGTATGCTATCCATCGTTAATCCTAAGGTAGGTTATGAGTATGTTTGGTATGATCAATCCAAGAGTGGAGTAGAACTTCATAATGGTAATACGTTTACACCAACAGGTGATGGGTATTATTATGTAGCGGCCCGTAAACCTTTACAAGAGATTACTCCTATAGATCCAAGTACAATACCAGGAGTTCAATTTTGGATGGATGCCTCTGATTTGGATGCAGATGGAGTAACAGACGAGCCAAAGGAAAATAGCGTGACTTATGACTGGTTATTTAAAGAAGGTGGTAAATGGAATGAAGGCGAATGGTTTCTTTATTTAGGGAATTATCAAAATGGCTTAGGAGTAGAAGATTATGGTTCTGTTTGGTTTCGAAGACTTTCAGAAGGTTTTGACAGAAGGCTTAGAACCATTATCCTTGCTTATCAAGAAAATGAATTGTCTGTTGCCGGAACCGCTCCATTTTATGGGTTAGACAAATTCATACCAAAGCATACGGATTCTAGTCAACTTTTTGCCGACCCCACGCCTTCAACTAATTTGGATGGACGGGTGTATCTTAATGGCAAACAGGTTGATCCATTTACAACAGCAAACCCGATGGATTTCATAGTTCTTTCTACCGTTTTAACGGAGCTAAAAATCAAAGATGTTCGAGAGACTAACCCCGAATGGGAAGGGAAGCTCGGAGAGCTGATTATCTGGGACGTAGAGTTGACAGAAAACCAAATTATTGGTGTTAATGAATTTTTAAGAAGAAAATGGCTTAGTACAGCTCACCTTGAAAGCGCACGAGTTAAAACTGAATGGGGCACGGTTCTTAATGTTTCAGATCACACTAGTGAGAAGTTTAGTATTTATCCTAATCCAACAAGCAATACGATTAATATAAAATTAGAAAATAAAAGTAATTATACAGTTAGTTTACACAATATATTAGGCTCGTTATTAATTCATAAGGAAAACGCCACAAGATTAGAGCTCAACAGTTTTGAAAATGGTGTATATTTTTTAACTATTAAATTTCACAACTCAACTAAAACAAAAGTTATACGTAGAGTGATAGTTCAAAAATAAGTACTTACTCGTTTATCTGTTTTATTGGTAAACAAGATTTTTCATGGATAACAAGAGTGTTATCTTTTATCACTATTTTTGATTGAAAAATCACCTAAAATGTCAATTGAAGAAAAATTAATGTCTCAAAAAAAACCAGCATTTCCAGTAAATGAAAAGCTGAATAACTACTTGGTTGAGCATAGTAGAGCTATTAAGATTCCTGTTTTTTATGATGATTTATTGCGCTTTCAAGGCTCAGTTGTAGTGTATGACAAATATGATGAAGACACCTTATGGGTACGAGCGTATTATGATGAACACGAAAGAAAAGAAATTGATTTAAGTCTAAAAAAAATCTATACTATTTTACATTCTAATGGTAATGAAGATACAATTCCATATTTAAATGTTGATGCTGTAGATTATTGTACGTTTGGTAATTCAAAGCCTTTTCGAATAAAAATAAGAAATGTATTAAATGACAATTACATTTATTTTTATGTAAAAAAAACAGATGCCTCTCGTGTGTATGGACTGGAATTAGAGCATATTCTTTCTCCAGATCATTTAAACTTTTTAGTGTATAAAAACACCTTGATTGAAGAACACATTACGGGAATTCCTGGAGATGTATTTATTAAAGATATGTTACCCAATTGTACGGAGCCAGAAAAGGCACAAATAGCAAAAGAATTTGTAAAGTTCAATGAACGCTGTATGATTCGTTTATTGGGAGATATGCGTTCTTATAATTACGTGATTGTACCAACGCACGATTTTGATCATGTGGTTTATAAAATTCGTGCTATAGATTTTGACCAACAGTCTTTTGAAGGAAAATTAAAAGTATACAACCTTCAGTTTTTTAAAGAGAACCGTAAAATGGTAGAAATGGTAGGCAATAAGCTGTTGCCAACATCTATTGAGCAATACAAAGTTGAAGAGCGGTCTATTATGGCAAAACGAATGATTAGTTCTTATGATAGAATTTCAGATTTGATTGATTGCATGAAAAATGACAGCATCTCTTATGATAAAAATATTGAAAGATTAAAAAAAGAAGTTTTCACCTTCACAAATGATATCGCTTTTAAGAAATGTAAAAACATGGGAGAAATTTTAGAAACTATCTTAGTTTTTGTCAAGCGAAATTATTTAGATATCAGTACGTATTAATGTTTCTTTTTTGACCTAATACTCTCAATAACAACCGTAGACAAAATAAACATGCCGCCAAAAAAGGTGTTCATTGTTGGAATTTCATGTAAGAAAAAGAAGGCTAGAATAATTCCGAATATTGGTTGAATACTACTGATAATACTTGCTGTTGAAACCGAAAAATAAGAAAATTTCTTCACCATAATTGTGTGCCCAATAGCTGTAGTTAATAAAGCTAGTAATAGCACATATGGATATTGAGTTTCTATATTTGAAGTGTCCATCATAAATAATGTTGGTACAAGCAAAACAGTAATCATTAATACCTGATAAAACATTAACATAGTTCCATTATACTTAGCTACTTGTTGTTTCATAAGTAAGATTCGCAAAGAATAACATAAGGCAGAAATTAATCCTAAAATGATTCCTTGCACATGAGAACTTTCTAGATTAAATTCTGGCGCTAAAATGTAAATTCCGAGTAAAACAATTCCACCTAGTAAAATATGAGTCGGGTTGAATTTTGTTTTGATAAAGAAAGGTTCTAATAAAGCCGTAATTACTGGAAAGGTATATAAAGACAACATTCCTAGAGCAACATTAGAGAGTTTTAACGCGTAAAAATAGGTAATCCAATGGATAGCCATAAAGATTGCTCCTAGCACAAATATGAGGAAGTCTTTTTTCGAGTTTATTTTTAGATTGATGTTTTTATATCTGCAATACAAGTAAATAAATAGCATTGCTAAAGAAGATCGCCACCAAACAATTACTGGAGGAGGCATATCTATATACTTTCCTAAAACTCCAGAAGTACTTATAAATAATGTCGCCAAGAGCAGCTCAAAAATATGTTTTAGATGAGAATCTTTCATTGATGTATTTTCTTTTTTGATTTGATTTTTCTAACAATAAACGTAGACAATATATACATCAAACTTGGAATTGCAATCCAAATAAATTCGCTTTTGAGAACTCTAAAACCTCGTTCGCTAAAGAAGCGTTCAATTCCGATTGGAGAAACTTTTATGGGTCTCCAAGAAAAGAAATGGCGTGTGTTGTCAAATGGAGAAAAGAAAGCAATACCTCTTCCTCCAGTAGTCATAGCATCTAAAACACCATGTGAAGCTGTACATAAAAAGAAAAACAATATGAAAAGTATTCCTTTTTTTGTAGAAAACTGTTTTTTGTAAAAAATCAAAGTAATTATAACTCCAAAAATCAATGCAAAAAGTAGTGAATGAGAAAAACCACGATGTCCCCAAAAACTACTGTATTCAATTCCGAAGCTAAACCCAATAACATCTGCATCTGGAAACATTGCACAACCCATTCCAAGCAACCAAAACTTCCAATTAGTAACGCTTTTAGAAAAGCTATTTCCAATTGCAACTGCGGTTAATGCATGACCAAAAATTGACGCCATTTAGATATTGTTTAAAACCGTTAATGCCTTTGAAACAGAATCGATGTGGATAAAGGTAACTAATAAACGCAAACCATTTTTAGTTTCCTTTTCTTTCATCACACAAGTTTTACCATTCTTTTGCACATAAGTTATCATATTGGTGAAGTTTTGGGTTTGATAAAATTCGCTTTGTTGATCAGAAACAAAATAGCCAATCATGCGTTTTTTCTTTAAAATAATTTTCTCTAAACCTAATTTTTTAGCCAACCATTTAATGCGTAAACTATCAAATAAGTCAACTACTTGGATAGGGAGCTCCCCAAAACGATCAATCATTCTCGTTTCGAATTGTTTTAATTCAACCTCTATAGTTAGGCTCGCAAGTTCATTGTATAAATTCAATCTTTCAGTAATTGAATTCACATAATCATCTGGAAATAATATTTCGAAATCAGTATCAATTTGTACCTCTTTTACAAACTCTTTTGGTTTTGACGTATCTGTAGGAAAGAGCTCTTTAAATTCGTTTTCTTTTAATTCGTCAATGGCTTCACTTAATATTTTTTGATAAGTATCAAACCCAATATCATTGATAAACCCACTTTGCTCTCCTCCTAATAAATCTCCAGCACCGCGAATTTCTAAATCTTTCATGGCAATGTTCAACCCACTTCCTAAATCAGAAAATAAGACCAATGCTTCAATACGTTTTCTGGCTTCATCAGTCATCATATGATAAGGCGGAGTAACAAAATAACAGAACGCTTTTTTGTTAGATCGACCAACACGTCCACGCATTTGATGTAAATCTGACAAGCCAAAATTGTTAGCATTATTTATGAAAATAGTATTGGCATTTGGTACATCTAAACCACTTTCAATAATAGTAGTGGAAACCAGTACATCAAACTCGTTGTTCATAAAACCAAGCATCAATTCTTCTAGTTTTTTACCTTCCATTTGCCCATGTCCAATGCCAATTTTTGCACTCGGTAATAAACGTTGTAAAAGACCTGCAACTTCTTTAATATTTTCTATTCTATTATGAATAAAAAAGACTTGTCCTCCTCTAGAAATTTCATAAGAAACAGCATCTCTAATAGTTTCTTCGCTAAAGCGGATTACATTCGTTTCTATTGGGTGTCTGTTGGGTGGCGCAGTGTTAATTACAGATAAATCTCTTGCTGCCATTAAGCTAAACTGCAAGGTTCTAGGTATTGGAGTTGCAGTTAAGGTTAAAGTATCAACATTCTCTTTAATTGTTTTTAATTTGTCTTTTACAGCAACACCAAATTTTTGTTCTTCGTCAATAATAAGCAGCCCTAAGTCTTTAAAATTAATGCGTTTATTTGTCAATTGATGTGTACCAATAACAATGTCTACAGAACCGTTAGATAGACCTTCTATAACACCGTTTTTTTGATTAGTTGTTCTAAATCTGTTCAGATAATCTATGGTAACAGGAAAGTTTTTTAAACGTTCAGTAAATGTTTTAAAATGTTGAAAAGCCAATATCGTAGTAGGCACTAAAATAGCAACTTGTTTGCCGTTGTCTACTGCTTTAAAAGCCGCTCTAATAGCAACTTCTGTTTTACCAAAACCAACATCACCACAAATCAAACGATCCATAGGTTGTTCTTTTTCCATGTCAGCTTTTACATCTTGTGTTGCTGTATATTGATCTGGAGTATCTTCGTATAAAAAACTAGCTTCTAATTCGTGCTGAATATGTGTGTCTGGACCATATTGAAAGCCTTTTTCAAGCCTTCTCTTTGCATATAATTTGATTAAATTAAAAGCAATATGTTTAACTCTAGCCTTGGTTTTTTGTTTGATTTTTTTCCAAGCTCCAGACCCTAATTTGTATACTTTTGGAGGTTTACCATCTTTGCCACTGAACTTAGAAATTTTATGTAAAGAATGAATGCTGATGTATAAAATATCACGATCACCATAAATTAATTTAATAGCCTCTTGCTTGTTTCCTTCAACATCAATTTTTTGTAATCCACCAAATTTTCCGATTCCATGATCCATGTGTGTTACATAATCACCAATTTCTAAATTGGTCAATTCTTTTAAAGTAATAGATTGCTTTTTTGCGTATCCATTTTTTAATCTGAATTTATGATAACGTTCAAAAATTTGGTGATCAGTATAGCAAACAATTTTCTCTTCGGCGTCAATAAACCCTTGATGTAAAGGAAATACAATGGTTTCGTAATTTACATCCTGTTCTACATCTTCAAAAATGTCGTGAAAACGTTGTGCCTGTTTTTCGTTCGCACAAAAAAGGTAATTGGTATATCCTTGTTTAGAGTAGTTGTTTAGATTTTTTATTAAAAGGTCAAATTGTTTATTAAAAGATGGTTGAGGGTTTATTTTATAGGTAATATTTGTTGTGGTGTGAATCTTTTCTGGCTGATTAATAGAAGCCAGGGTAAAACCTTGCAACTGCTGATTTATAAATGCGCCATCACAAAATAATTCTGAAGGTTTAGAATGATTGATTTCTTTAGATAGGTCGTCAAAATATTCGGTTGCTTTTGTGAAGAATTTATCGAGTTTTCCAGTTAATAAATCGGTGTTTTGAGTAAAAATAATTGTTTTTGAAGAAATATATTTCAAGAAACTTTCTCTTTTTTCTTGCAATGTTTTGTTCTCTACATTGGGCATGATGCTTACTTTCTTCAGCTTGTCTTTAGAAAGTTGCGTTTCTACATCAAAGGTTCTGATGCTATCAATTTCATCACCAAAAAACTCAATTCTATACGGTTCATCATTAGAAAAAGAAAAGACATCAATAATTCCGCCTCGAACAGAAAACTCTCCAGGTTCTGTAACAAAGTCAACACGGTTAAAATTGTATTCAAATAAAACTTCGTTTACAAAATCTAGCGATAAATTATCTGAAACACTAACTTTTAACGTGTTTTTTTCTAACTCTCTTTTGGTAACTACTTTTTCAAATAACGCATCTGGATAGGTAATAATTACAGCAGGTTTCTTTTGAGAATTAATTCTATTTAAAACTTCAGATCGCAATAAAACATTGGCGTTATCAACCTCTTCAATTTGATAAGGCCTTCGATAAGAACCGGGGTAAAACAACACATTTTTATCGCCCAATAATTGCTCAAAATCATTTAAATAATATGCTGCTTCTTCCTTATCATTAAAGATTAACAAATACGGTTTTTGGGCAACTTTAAAACTTTCTGAAATAACAAAAGACAACGACGAGCCGACCAAATTCGTAATTTGAAAATGGTTTTGTTCGTGTTGAAGTTCACTTAAAATCTGCTTGGTTTTAGCAGATTTTTCATATCGATTACTAATAATCTCTCTACTCAACTCAACTATTTTTAGCAAATGTACTATCTATTTGGAAATTACAGTGTTAAAAACCTACTTTATCAAAAAAAACAATAACTTTATCAAAAAAGAGTTATTTATAAAAGAAAATAAAAAGTTATGTCTAAGTTTTTGAAAGTTTTTTTAATTTTCTTCTTTGTTGGATCTCAGTTGTTTGGTCAAAATAAAGAGAATAAATGGGTAGTTGGCGCTAGTGTTGGAGTCGTAAAATTTACATCAGAAGATTCACATTTTATAGGTGAACAATTTATTTTTCAAATGCCAAAACTGAATGTGTCAAGGTATTTTTATAAAGGATTAACACTAGATGCAGCAATATCGTTTAACACAATCAATGAAATTTCGGGTTTTTATAAAAATGATGTTCCTTACTTGTCTTTAGATGGGGCTGTAAAATATGATTTTGGAAAGTCAAAAGAAAATTTTGTGCCTTACATAGTGTTTGGAGGGAGTTTGTTGAAAACCACGTACAAAATGACGCCAACATTTAATATTGGTGCCGGAGGAACATTTTGGCTAAACTCTAGATATGGTGCTAATATTCAACTTTTACACAAAAACTCATTAGAAACTTTCGGAAGTATGCGTTCACATACCTATTTTTCTGTTGGTGTTGTGTATAGTTTAAAATTAAGAGCTATGATTCCAAGGTTATGGAGTAGTAATAACTAGTTAAAAATACGTGCTAAAACCAAGTAACCAAGACGCTTGATTTGCTGGAGCATTTGCTAAAATGTCTCTTTGCCATTGGTACCGGTAATTCAATCTAAATACAGTTTGAGAAGTAGGTCTAAAACTAATAGCTGGTGTAACCGCCCATAAATCGTCTCCGATATTGGTGTTTGTTTCGTTAAAGGTTCCAATATTCCAATCTACATAATCAAACCGAACGGCTAAATTTAAAGTTGCATTGTCCCAATCCAATACCTTACGTTTTAAAACAGGTTGTACAATATCAACAAAGAAACCTTGCTGTTTATTACCATATTGTTGTGTAAAAGTTTTTGGAACATCCACAGAAATAAAAGCATACTCACCAACAATATAGGTGTTTGTTTTTTTGATGGTTGTAGTAAAATCTACTGCATAGACACTCAATTTTCTTTTTGTGTCCAATACCAAACCATCTTCTTCGTATTTGTTATACACACCATTCATATATGAAAAGCCTATTTCACCAATTTTTCTGTTTTTAAAGGCAATTTTTCCAGTAAAAAGGGCATGTCCGCTATTGCTTTCTTCAAAGCGTTCCCCATTTTCTTTCGAAGCAGGTAAAAAAGTTTTACTTTCTTCATTATTGATAATATTATTGTCAAAACCATTGGTTAAATACGCTTCATAACCTATAATCCAGTTGTTCTTGTATGTTTTTCCGAAGATTCCAAATCCAGCATTAGACCAAGTAGCAGGTAATAATTGATTCGCCATATTAGGGCGCTCTACAAACTCCCATTTTGGTCCATCATGGTTTTGATTAAATCCGCCAATAGGATTCATTATAATTCCTCCTCTAAAATTAAATTCAGGATATAAAATTACATCTAATGCCGCAAATTCAATGGCAATCTCTTTACCGCCATCTTCAAACTCTATCTCTGAAAGAAATTTGATTCTTTTAGAAATAGTAGCAGACATAAACAACGTTAATCTACGTGCCTGAAAAGATAAACCATCAGAAACACCATCTTCAGAAGAATATATTGAGTTCGCTTCAAGATAACCGCCAAAAGCAACAGGAACCTTATCTAATTTTAAAAACGGTCTATTATAGGTAGCATCCATGTTTAGCTGAGCAGAAGTAGTATCTACCTTTGAACGTTTAAAAATAGAATTGGTTTCTTGAGCATTTATGTTACTACTTGCAACTACAAATACTAAAGTGAAAATAAATAGTTTATGCTTGTAAAATGTAAATGTTTTCATTGTCAGTAATGATTTCAAATGTTTTTAATTTTTTTTCTGCTGGTCCTTCTAAGACATCTCCTTCAATAGTAAATTCACTTCCGTGACAAGGACAGGTATAGATTCCGCCACCAACATTAAGTTCACATCCTCTATGAGTACATTTTAGTAAAGATGCGATATAGGTGTTGTTTTTTGTTTTGTACAAGCAAATAGGGAAGCTCATGTCTTCTGTTTTTACTAAAACAAAATCTCTTGCTATTTCTTTGTTGTTTTTTACTTCAAAAAAGGCTGTTTTTTTTACGACCAAACGATTTGCTTTTTTAGTTACTGAAGCATAATGAATAGCACTTGCACAAGAATGAAATGTCGATGCTAATATTGGTAGACCAACAGCAGTAATACAACATGTTTTTATGAATTTTCTACGCTCCATATTATAGTGATTCTAAGAACTTTAAAACCTGTTTCTTTTTAGATTCTAATAGTTGTTCGTACTTGTTTTTAGATTGTAAGGCCTCGCCACCATGTAGTAAAATAGCTTCCTCTATTGATTTTGCTCTACCATCATGCATTAAGAAATAGGTACCACCTTGTGAATCTTGAGAAAGTCCAAGTCCCCATAATGCTGGTGTTTTCCATTCGCTAGTTAAGGCAAAACCTTCGGTGTAATTATCGTCTAATAAAGTTCCCATATCATGCAGTAACAAATCTGTATATGGATGAAATGTTTTGTTTGATAAAGCTTCAATAGTAGATGGCCCAGTTTGTAATGTTGGAGTATGACAACTAGCACACTTCATTTCTGTAAATAACTTTTCACCTTCAATAACATCTGGATTTGTTTCGTCTCTTCTTAATGGAGCTTTTAATGTTTTTAAATAGAAAACAACATCATTTACTTGTTCTGTTCCTACTTCTGGATCAATTTCCAATCCACTATACGTATCAATTATTTCAAATACAGAAGTAATTCCCATATCTTGGTTATAGGCTTCTGATGTTTGTTGCAGTAAATTATAAGCTGCTCCTTTTTTCCCAAATCGAGTTATATGCTTTCCTCCATTTGTAATGGTATTTGGTCGTAATTGTGCTTTTGCATATTCTGGAATAGTATTCCAATGTGGAACACCGCTTATTCCGTCATTGTTTATGTCATTAGGATCAGATAAAGCAATAAGATCTGCATCACTAACAGCATCTAAAAAACCAAGCCCTGTTACAGCTGGCGCAAGTAAATTGCTAAATGTAGCTCCTGCTGGTAGTTGCTCTGGCGCGTAACCCGGAATTGCTTTGTTTTGCAATTGTGGAGCTCCTTGATTTAAAAAATTATTTCCAGTAGCATCTGTTTGTCCAAAACGAGTAAAACCAATAAAAGGATGTCCTTTTCCATCGCCAGCATGGCAGGTTGCACAGCTATTTGCGTTAAAAAGAGGCCCAAGTCCTTTTTCTACAGTAAAAACATCATCATTAAAAGCGATGTCTCCTTTTAAAAATTGAAGTTGTTGTTCATGAGTAAGACCTTCTAGAGGCCCATCAAGTAATAAGTTTTCTTCAGGAGCATTTGGCAATGTCTTATCACAAGAGATAATAACAAGGATAAAACTTAAGGCAGCTATTATATAGTAAAAACGTTTTGTTTTCATTGTTTATGGATCTTAATTTTATGCAAATATAAAATTATTTTTAGATATGTCTAAAAATAATTTTACGTAATTCAAAAAAGAGGTATATTTGCTGTATAATCAATGCGATATGTTTACATCTTCTGAAGAGAATTATTTAAAAGCAATTTATCATTTAAGTTCGCTCACTGAAAAAGGAGTAAGTACAAATGCAATTGCTAAAAAATTAGACACGAAAGCGTCTTCTGTTACCGATATGGTGAAAAAGCTAGCAGATAAAAACGTGCTTATTTATCAAAAGTATCAAGGAGTGAACTTGACTGTTGAAGGGAAGAAGATTGCAGCTGTTATAATAAGAAAACACAGGTTGTGGGAGGTTTTTTTAGTAGAAAAACTAAACTTTAATTGGGATGAGGTGCATGATGTTGCTGAGCAATTAGAACATATCAAGTCGCCAAAATTAATAGACGAAATAGATGCCTTATTAGGTTTTCCAACGGTTGATCCACATGGAGATCCTATTCCGAATAAAGAAGGAGATATTACCATCAGAAAAAAAGTTAAGTTGTCTGCACTAAAAGAGAATGAAGAGACTGTTTTATTAGCAGTAAAGGATTCTTCAGATAATTTTTTAAGGTATTTAAATAAGAAGAAAATCGCCATAGGAAACACAATAAAAGTAATAAACATTGAACCTTTTGATAATTCTGTTTTAGTTCAAATTAATGATATTGAGTTATTAATAACAAATGAAGTAGCTGAGAATTTATTAGTAAAAGAGAGCCATACAATTTAAAATGAAAAAATATTTATACATAGTGTTAGCTGTTGCCATCATCGGTTGTAAACAAGGAAAAAGGGCTAAAAATGGAAAACTTCAGGTAGTTACTACTACAACCATGATTACCGATTTGGTACAAAATATTGGTGGTGATAAAATTGACGTTAAAGGTTTAATGGGAGCTGGAGTAGATCCGCATTTGTACAAAGCAAGTGAAGGTGATGTTAGCAAACTGTTTAATGCCGACGTAATTATTTACAACGGAATTCATTTAGAAGGAAAGCTGGAGGAAGTATTTGAAAAGATGCGCCATCAAAATCATAAAACAATTGCTGTTTCTGATGCAATTGATAAAAGTACGTTGATAGATTCGGAGTTTTTTGCTTCAAATTACGATCCACATATTTGGTTTGATATTACAAACTGGGAAATAATTACAACCTATTTAATTAAGCAATTATCAGGATTGGACTCAAAAAACGCTGCTTATTACACAGAAAATGGGGAAGCCTATTTAAAGAAACTTGCAGCTCTAAAAATAACAATTACAGAAATGATCAATCCGTTGCCAGTTGAGAAAAGAATCTTGGTAACTGCACATGATGCATTTAATTATTTTGGGAAGGCATTTCAATTTAACGTAGTTGGTTTGCAAGGATTGTCAACCGCAACAGAAGCAGGTGTAAAAGATGTTCAGAAAATGGCAGCTTTTATCATAGAGAAAAATGTAAAATCAATTTTTATTGAGAGCTCTGTTCCGCGAAGAACAGTAGAAGCTCTACAAGAAGCTGTGAAATCTAAAGGACACCAAATTGAAATTGGAGGAACGTTATTTTCTGATGCTTTGGGAGATTTTGGAACTATCGAAGGAACTTATATAGGGATGTATAAACACAATGTAAAAACAATCATTAACTCATTACAGAAATAAAATGGGAAAACAGAAATTTGCGGTAACAGTAGATGATTTAACAGTTGCATATAACTACAAACCTGTATTATGGGATATTGATTTAGCGATTCCAGAAGGCGTATTGATGGCAATTGTCGGGCCAAATGGTGCGGGGAAATCAACTTTGATAAAAGCTATTTTAGGAATTATTGACCCAATAGCTGGTAGTGTTTCTATTTATGGAAAACCATATAAAAAACAACGAAAATTAGTTGGATATGTTCCGCAAAAAGGGAGTGTAGATTGGGATTTTCCAACTACGGCTCTAGACGTTGTGATGATGGGGACTTATGGTAGTTTGGGTTGGATTAAAAGACCTGGAAAAAAAGAAAAAAAAACAGCCTTAGAATCCTTAGAAAAAGTCGGAATGTTGTCTTTTAAAGATCGACAAATAAGTCAGTTGTCTGGTGGGCAACAACAACGTGTGTTCTTAGCAAGAGCTTTGGCGCAAGATGCTGACATCTATTTTATGGATGAGCCTTTTCAAGGAGTAGATGCAACTACTGAGATTGCCATTATCAATATATTAAAAGAATTACGTAAAAAAGGGAAAACAGTGGTGGTGGTTCATCATGATTTGCAAACGGTACCAGAATATTTTGATTGGGTTACTTTTTTAAATGTAAAAAAGATTGCAACGGGTCCAGTAAAAGAGATTTTCAATGATGATAACTTAACCAAAACTTACGGAATTAATTACAAAGTAAGTGTGCAGAAATAAATAAACAAAGAATAAAAGCAATGAGCTTTACAGAATATTTTGAATTACTTTTTAACGATTACACGCTACGAACTATCAGTTTGGGAACTGCAATTTTAGGTGCAATTTGCGGAATGTTGGGGAGTTTTGCAGTATTAAGAAAACAAAGCTTGTTGGGAGATGCTATTTCGCATGCGGCGTTGCCGGGAATCGCAATTGCATTTTTAATTACTGGAACCAAAGAAACAAACGTATTGTTAATTGGGGCATTGATTAGTGGATTAATCGGTGCGTTTTGGATTCGTGGAATTACCAGAAGAACACATTTGAAATCTGATACGGCTCTTGGGTTAATCTTGTCGATTTTCTTTGGATTTGGGATGTTATTATTGACCTATATACAAAAACAACCCAATGCAAATCAAGCAGGTTTAGATAAATTTTTGTTTGGACAAGCAGCCACTTTATTGGCCAGAGATGTGTGGTTTATGGCAACTGTAACATTGGTTTGTTTATTGGTACTCTTGTTGTTTTGGAAAGAGTTTAAAATTTTACTTTTTGATGCAGACTATGCAAAAACATTGGGTTTTAATACTAAAATGATTGACATATTAATTACTTCATTTATTGTGTTGGCAATTGTTTTAGGTTTGCAAACGGTTGGGGTTGTTTTAATGAGTGCAATGTTATTAGCACCTGCGGCAGCAGCAAGACAATGGACCAATAGTTTAGGAATTATGGTGGTATTGGCTGCGGTATTTGGAGCAACTTCTGGAGTTGTAGGTACAGCAATAAGTGCAAGTCAAAATAATTTATCTACAGGGCCTGTTATTGTGCTAGTAGCAGCTACCTTTGTTATTTTATCTTTTATTTTCTCTCCATCAAGAGGTTTGCTGTTTAGGCAAATACGGTTTATTAAAAACAGAAAGGATTTACAATTGCATAAAACATTGGCTTTTATGTTTGATATCGCCAAAAGGCACGAAAATATTTCACACCCACATGCTGTTAAGATCTTGAATAACTTCCATGGTTATACTAAAAAATCACTCAGTAAATTAGAAGATAAAGAGTATATCCGTGTAGAAGGATTGATGTGGGAAATGACAGAAAAAGGATATGATTTTGCGTTAAATTTATACAATCAACAAGTAGAAGAAAATGACTAGTGCTCAATTAGAAATACAGTTAATTGCGAGTTTAGTAGCAATTGCTTGTGCAATTCCAGGAACTTTTTTGGTATTGCGTAAAATGGCTTTGATTAGTGATGCAATTAGCCATTCAATCTTACCTGGTTTGGTAATTGGTTTCTTTATTACACATGATTTAGGTTCACCTTTATTAATAATAATGGCCGCATTATCTGGTGTTATAACGGTGGTGTTGGTGGAGTTTATTCAGAAAACAAAATTAGTAAAAGAAGATACAGCGATTGGATTGGTTTTTCCTGCCATGTTTAGTATTGGTGTGATATTGATTTCAAAAAACGCGAATGATATTCATTTAGATACAGATGTTGTTTTGTTGGGTGAATTGGCTTTTGCTCCTTTTGATAGATTACTTATTGATGGAATGGATTTTGGACCGAAATCTTTGTGGACTATCGGAGTGATATTGTTGATTACATTGAGTCTGTTATTTGCGTTTTTTAAAGAATTGAAAATAAGTACTTTTGATGCAGGTCTTGCTACTGCATTAGGTTTTTCTCCAGTGGTTCTGCATTATGGTTTGATGAGTGTTGCTTCTGTAACTACAGTTGGTGCTTTTGATGCTGTTGGTGCAATTTTGGTTGTTGCTTTAATGATAGCACCTGCGGCTACGGCTTATCTGTTGACAGATAATTTAAAAAAGATGCTATTACTCTCCGTCTTTTTTGGTGTTTTTTCGGCAATCTCTGGATATTGGTTGGCACATTGGTTAGATGCTTCAATTTCTGGATCTATGACCACTGTTTTAGGAATGGTTTTTTTACTCGTGTACTTATTTGCTCCAAAAAGAGGCTTGTTTTCTGTTTTGTATAGAAATAAACAGCAACAGGTAGAGGTTTCTTTGTTGACATTTTTATTGCACTTAAATAATCATACAGAAAAATCTGAGCGTCATATAAATCACTTGAACGAGCATATTAATTGGCAAAAAGTACGTTCAAAATCTGTAGTAGACTTGGCACTGAGAAATAATATGATAACCATTGATAAAAGTATTATCTCATTAACTGAAAAAGGAAAAAGTTTTACAGATAAAGCTATTGATTATATTATTACAAATGACGATTCTAAAATTGAATCTATTAAAGAAGATTTCTTTTTATTTAGAGGGTAATTTTAAAATAGTCAAAAGACCGCTTCCCTTCTAGAACTACGATTTAGGTATCTATTTTTAATTACAATTAGACAGTCATGTTTCTTGACTCTCATTTCTTGCTTCTTCTAGCAAAAACACCTAATTTGCACTAAAATAAAACTGTGCAAATAGCATCAAACTTTCAAGTATATAATGCATCCGCTGGAAGCGGAAAAACATTTACGCTTGTAAAAGAATACTTGAAAGTTATTTTGAATTCTGATGATCGATATAAGTTTCAGAGTATACTAGCCATAACCTTTACAAATAAAGCTGCTGCAGAAATGAAAGCTCGAATTTTAGATAATTTGCAGCTTTTTTCTGAAGGGAATGAAAACGATTTGTTTTTAATCTTAGTTGAAGAAACATCCTTAGATAAATTGACTCTTCAAGAAAGAAGCAAACAAGCTCTTGAAGCAATACTTCAAAACTACAGCGCATTTGGAATTGCAACTATTGATAGTTTTACACATAAGCTAATAAAGAGTTTTGCCTTTGATTTAGGGTTGAGTTTGAATTTTGAAGTTGAGTTGGATTCAGCAACTTTGTTAAGTCAAGCAGTAGATGTATTGATTTCTAAAATTGGCATCGAAAACGATATTACCAAAACTCTAATTGATTATTCATTAGACAAGGCAAAGGAAGATAAGTCTTGGGATATTTCTTACGATTTAAATGAATTTGCAAAAATATTATTGAATGATGAAGATGCAAAACACTTTAAAAAATTAAGCTCAAAAACAATTAGTGATTTTACGGCATTAAAATCAAAATTAACCAAACATCAAAAACAGTTAGAAGAGCAGTTTAATGAAGTAGGAAATAAAGGGCTGAAAATAATTGAAGCCATTGGATTATCAAGAGATGATTTTTTAAAAAGACCATCATTTCCAGATCATTTTATGAATCTTGTTGATGCTATTTCTAAGGTGAAATTCTTTGAAGAAAGTGCATTAAAAAAAGCAATTTCTGAAAACAGGTTTTATACAAAATCAGTTTCTGATGATATTAAAACGACCATTGAAAGTGTTTTACCAGAATTGTTGAGTTTGTATGAAGAATCAGAGACGTTGTATCAACAATTCACGTTAAATAAACTCGCCTTAAAAAGTATCATTCCATTAGCGGTATTAACGAAGATTAACTCAGAACTAACAAGTATAAAAGAAGAAAATAATATTCGATTAATTTCTGAATTCAACCAGTTAATTTCTGACAATATTAAAAATGAGCCAGCACCATTTATCTATGAGAGAATAGGGCAGAAGTTTATGCATTATTTTATTGATGAAATGCAAGACACATCTGTATTGCAGTGGCAAAATTTAATTCCGTTAATAGACAATGCATTAGCGCAAGAACAAAGCAATTTATTGTTGGTTGGTGATGGGAAACAAGCAATTTACCGTTGGCGTGGTGGAAAAGCAGAACAGTTTATTCAATTAGGTTCTGAAGTTAAGAACGGAACGGTTTCAAATCCTTTTCAGCAACCGAAAGAAATAAAGGAGCTGGAAACCAATTATCGAAGTTTTAGCGAAGTAATTGAGTTTAATAATTCGTTTTTCCAATATGTTTCTGGGTTTTTCCAAAACCCAATGTATCAACAATTATTTGTAGAAGGAAATCATCAAAAAACAACGAATAAACAAGGTGGATATGTATCTATTGATTTTTTAGAAAAGAAAGATAATAAAGAAGAAAACGAGCTCAAATATGCGAAGAAAGTGTATGAGATCATCACCAATTTAGATGATGAGTTTTCTAGAAGTGAGATTTCTATTTTAGTACGAAGAAAAAAAGAAGGCGTTGTAGTTGCTAATTATTTATCAGAAAAAGGAATAGAAATTGTTTCATCAGAAACACTATTGCTACAGAATAGTCCAAAAGTTAATTTTATAGTCGATTTATTACAGGGAATTCAGCATCCAAAAGACCAAGAAACCTGGGCAAAAATTGTGTGCTATTTACATGCTCATTTAAAGATAGAAATTGACAAGCATTCGTTTATTTCTTCCTTTAACTTAAAAGAAAGAAGTACTTTTTTTGAAAAGATAAAAGACCATGCTATTAACTTCAATTTATCAGACTACAACCAGTTACCATTTTATGAGAAGGTTGAAGAAATTATTAGAGCATTTAAACTAATAAATTCATCAGATGCCTATGTGCAATTTTTCCTAGATGTTGTGTTTGAGCGTCAGAAAAAAGGAACTAGTGTTCAGCAGTTTTTAGATTTTTGGGATCAGAAAAAAGAGCAATTAAGTATTGTTGCTCCTGAAGCAGAAAACGCAGTTCAAATAATGACAATTCATAAATCAAAAGGCTTAGAGTTTCCTATTGTTATTTTCCCATATAATATAAAAATATATGATGATAAAAACCCAAAAGCTTGGTATACCAATTTATCAGAAGAACAGTTTAGTGGTTTTGACGAGTTGCTAGTTGATTCTTATAAAGGGATTAGGTATGCAGGAAAAACAGGAGAACAGATTTATAACACACAAAGAGAAGAATTAGAACTAGATAATTTTAATCTATTATATGTGGCTTTAACTAGATCTGTAGAGCAATTGTATATTGTAACAGAAAAGCTGGTTGATGCAAAAGGGAATATCAACTCAAATTCCACATCGGGAGTTTTAATGAATTTCTTGTCAGAAAAGGGAGTTTGGTCATTAGAGAGAAACCAGTATGATTTTGGGAGAAAACAGCGAGTAAGTGATTTTATAAAAAAAGTTTCTAAAACAATAATTCAAAAGGAGTTTATTTCAAATCCTTGGCAGCAACATGGTATACATATGGTTGCTAATTCGTCTAAACTTTGGGAAACAGAGCAAAGTAAAGCCATTGAATATGGAAATTTAGTTCACGAGATGATGTCTAAGGTTATTGCAAAAAATGATGTAAAGAGTGTTGTGCTGCAATATATTCAAATGGGAGTTCTCAAATCAGGTGAAGCCATTAAAATAGAAAAAGCACTTTTAGAAATAGTGAATCACCCAAAGCTTGAGAAATATTTTACAGAGGGAATTATTGTCTTTAATGAAAGAGAATTGGTTTCAGAGAACAGTCAAATTATAATACCAGATAGGTTGGTTTTGAATTCAAAAAAAGAGGTAACAATCATTGATTATAAAACAGGAAAACCCTCAAAAAGCCATCATCAACAGCTAATAACTTATGAAGATGTATTAATCTCTATGAATATTAAAGTGCTAAAAAAGTTGTTGATATATATTAATGAAGAAATCATTGTAGAAGAAATTTAAATTACATTTGTAACTTAAAAAATAAATTAAAATGTACGGTACTATAAAAGGGCAATTAGAAAAAGAATTGCAAGAAATAAAAGATGCTGGACTGTATAAGTCAGAGCGAATTATTACTTCATCTCAAGATGCAGTAATAAAAATTTCCACTGGAGAAGAAGTAATAAATTTTTGTGCCAATAATTATTTAGGATTATCAAATCATCCAGAAGTAATTCAAGCGGCAAAAGACACAATGGATACTCATGGATTTGGAATGTCTTCTGTACGATTTATATGTGGGACTCAAGATATTCATAAAGAATTGGAAGCTAAAGTTGCTGAATTTTATAAAACAGAGGATACTATTTTGTACGCAGCAGCATTTGATGCAAATGGTGGTGTTTTTGAACCACTATTAACTAAAGAAGATGCAATAATTTCTGATAGTTTAAATCATGCTTCAATTATAGACGGTGTTCGTTTGTGTAAAGCAGCACGTTATCGTTATGCAAATAATGATATGGATTCTTTAGAAGAGCAATTGATAGAAGCAAATAAACAAAACCATAGGTTCAAAATAATTGTTACTGACGGTGTTTTTTCTATGGATGGTATTGTTGCGAAATTGGATGATATTTGTGATTTAGCAGATAAATATGATGCAATGGTAATGATAGATGAATGTCATGCTGCAGGGTTTATTGGAGAAACAGGAAGAGGAACCGTTGAATTAAAAAATGTTATGGAAAGGATTGACATTGTAACCGGTACTTTTGGTAAAGCTTTAGGAGGTGCAATGGGAGGTTATACTACTGGAAAAAAAGAAATTATTGAAATTTTACGACAACGTTCTAGACCTTATTTATTTTCTAATTCTTTAGCACCTGCAATTGTTGGAGCTTCGCTTAAGGTGTTTGACTTAATATCTAATGACACAACTCTAAGGGATAAATTAGAGTGGAATACCAATTATTTTAGAACTGAAATGGAAAAAGCAGGTTTTGATTTGGTTGGAGCAGATGCAGCAATTGTTCCTGTAATGTTATATGATGCGAAATTATCTCAAACAATGGCAAATATGTTACTAGAAGAAGGTATCTACGTAATTGGTTTCTTTTTCCCTGTTGTACCTAGAGATAAAGCAAGAATAAGAGTACAGTTGTCGGCTGCACACGATAAAAAACATTTAGATAAAGCTATTCAGGCTTTTAAAAAAGTAGGAAAAAGCTTAAATGTCATATAAACGGTAACGTAGAGAGGTGTAATAAGTGTATTTTTTTTAAAAAATCTTTGTTAATACGTTTTATCCACTTACATTTGTATACTTAAAAAAGAACTTTTAATTTAAAAATTTGATAATGAAACGATTAAAAATAGCTGTGATAGCTTTATTTGCATTGGTAACAGTTGCTAATGTACACGCTCAAGACTCTGATAATCAATGGGCATTTAGTTTTGGTTTAAACTCTGTAGATATTAGAGGAGATAAATCATTAAAAAATATTGGTAAAGATTATTTAGGAACCGGTGACTGGAATACGCTTCTTCCTTCTATTAATAGAATTGCTGTTTCAAAATATTTAGAAAAAGGATTTAGTTTAGAGTTAGCAGGGTCTTTTAATAAAATTGATAAAAAAGATGTTCATAGTGATGGATCAGGAGATATGTTTTATGCTTTTGATGCTAACGTTAGATATGATTTGAATTCTTTAATTGGAAAAGTATTTGGTTCTAGCCCATCTTGGTTAGATTCATATATTTATTCTGGTTTTGGAGCTGCTTCATTAGGTAGAGAAGAATCAATTAACTTTAACGGAGGATTTGGAGCTAATGTTTGGTTCAATGAAAACTTAGGTCTTAATTTACAATCAGGAGGTTCAAGACATTTAACTGGTCTTGTAGAAGATCATTTCCAACATTCAGTTAGTTTAGTCTTTAAATTTGGAGGAAAAGATACTGATGGTGATGGAGTATATGATAAAGATGATTCTTGTCCAGATGTTGCAGGTTTAGTTGCTTTCAACGGTTGTCCTGATACTGATGGTGATGGAGTTCAAGATTCTAAAGATGCTTGTCCAAATGTTGCAGGTTTAGCAGCTTTAAATGGATGTCCAGATGCTGATGCTGACGGAATCGCTGATAAAGATGATATGTGTCCAAACGAAAAAGGATCTTCTGCTAACAGAGGTTGTCCAGATTCTGATGGTGATGGAGTTGTAAATAAAGATGATAAATGTCCTAATGTGGCAGGTCCAACTGATAACGGAGGATGCCCTTGGCCTGATACTGATGGTGACGGAGTTTTAGACAAAAATGATAATTGTGTGAATGAGGCAGGTCCTGCATCTAACAATGGATGTCCAGAGCCAGTAATTACAGAGGCTGCTATGAAGACAATTAACATGGAGGCTAAGTCTATCTTGTTTAATACAAATAGAACTTCTTTCAAAAAAGGTGTAGCTAGTGATTTAGATGCAATTGTTGCAGTTATGAATGAATTCCCAAAAGCAACTTTTGCAATTGGTGGACATACAGATAGTGTTGGTAAAGCTGATATGAATGCTAAATTATCTCAAAAAAGAGCTGATGCTGTTGTGAAATATTTTGTTTCTAAAGGTATTGATGCTTCTAGATTATCTTCTAAAGGATATGGAGAAGATAGCCCAATTGATGATAACAATACTAGAGCTGGTAGAGCTAACAATAGAAGAGTAGAAGTAAAAGTTTCTAACTTGTAAGAACTTCTTAATAATATTTTAAAAGCCTCATATTTATATGAGGCTTTTTCTATTTTAAAAAGGAAATAAAAAGCCTCTTGAAACATTTAAAAAATAGTCAAAAAGACTTTTGATTTCGTTATAAATAATTTACCTTTGCACCCTGAAAAAGAGGGGTAAAACCCACTAAATAAAATAACTAACATTAATTAGATACTATAATGTCTACAATAACAGGTAAAGTTTCTCAGATTATTGGTCCAGTAATCGATGTAGAGTTTAATACAGAAAACGGAGCACTTCCAAAAATTTATG
>Ga0209395_1001239_pt1 | contig 36185 bp, 27 predicted proteins | sample GOMGulsemesocosm_3_FD_184635 | JGI IMG/M metagenome (GOLD analysis project Ga0209395, IMG submission 184635) | Methane-oxidizing microbial communities from mesocosms in the Gulf of Mexico - GOM9D Gulf of Mexico (SPAdes) (version 2) | ecosystem: Environmental > Aquatic > Marine > Cold seeps...
CTATCGTCCGAGAAAGTGTTTAGGGTTCAAGCAACCCGCTATGGTTTTTAAAGAACTATGCTTGGCGGCTTGAAATAAAAAGTGTCGCACTTCGGACTTGAATTCGGGATAATGAAGATGATGGCTCTTATCTTCTGTCAATGATAATGGTCTCGCCTGAAGAGTTTATTGATTGGGGCAAAGATTATTATGAAGATGATTTTAAGCTACTTACGACCAAAAAGATTTTTGATACTTTTCAAAATAATTAATAATATAGATTCGTAATTCCATTAATGTGGAAAAAATTGTTTATGTCGTGATTATTGCTCCGGCGAGCTAGGTTATGTTACGCGGTTGTTATTGTAGGGTAGTCTTTACAGAGCGAAACCCATTAGATACCTGCTTTTTTGATAAAATTCAGTTTACTTCGTAAGCGTCTCTAGAAGCACACATACAGTTAATTTTTTGAATCAATTAAAATTATCATATCAGTAACATGAGATAAGTGTGTTTCTAGAGACGCTTACGATTAACTCCAATAAATACTGATGCAGCATGGTTTAATTGAGAAAAAGACACTCTATTTACCGCCCGTATGCCGCCCGCGGCTTTTTGTACTAGCTTTGAAAAGTCATTAACAATCATATATTTAGAGCACCAATTTCCGTTTTGTAAAAAGAGAAGGAAATCGCTTAAAATGAGCTCGCTTCAAGGGCTGCAGTGGCCTTTGAATGCGGAGGTAAATCGGACAAATTGAGGGCGTGTATTATTAAAATGTTTGTTTGCGCGCATAGTATGAAGCACTTTATAATTATTAAGATATCTAATCGGAATAAATGGGCATCTAATGCGTAATAAACTTAAAGAAGCGTACAATTTAGAATTGAGTGAAGCTATTAGACTTTATAAGTTAAATGAACTTACTGCTTCTTTTTATCATCTTGAACGTGCTCATATCCTTGGTCAAAGCTATATAATCCCTCATACCAAATCCCATTGGTGGATGTTAAAAATTGGCATAAAGAAGCGCCATATTAAGGATGTCTTTGGACAAGTAACGCGAATGATAGCTTCCGTATTATTTTCTAGAATCTGGGTTCCTTTAGGGAATACGGGCGGAACCAATGTCAATCCAATGAAGCCTATGCTTATCCCTGACGATTTAAAGAAAATACTGAGTGAAAGTAACACCTAACAAGAGCTTTCAAGGAGGGAAAAAAATGTTTTTTGCGCCTATTGTTAACCGATTAAAATGGCGTTATGCATTTAGATATATTGTGATCTTTTGGGGAGTATTTTGAATAATGAGTGGGACAAGTATGCTGAAAACTGGGATGTAGATCCTACTGTTGAAGAGTATGCAAAAAATGCATTTTCAGCGCTTTTAGAAAAGATCAATATTAATGACCTAACCGTTCTTGATTTTGGCTGTGGTACAGGAGCCTTAACACAACTTATGAGTCCAACAGTTAACAGTATTGTTGCGATAGACCCATCCTCAGAAATGATAAAGCGTTTGGATACAAAAAAGCTAAATAACGTATCGGCTATATCTGATTACCTTTCAAAAGAGTTAGTTGAAAACCTTCCTGAGTTAGATAAAAAATTTGATCTTATCGTTGCGTCGTCTGTTTGTAGTTTTTTACCTGATTATGAAGCCACTCTAAGCTTGTTAAAGTCACTGTTAAAAGAAGATGGTGTATTTGTACAATGGGATTGGCTTTCTAATGATGATTCCTCGGATATGGGGTTGTCAGAGGAAAGGGTTAAACAAGCATTTTTAGAAAATAGCTTTGTAAATACTCAAATTTCAAGTCCATTTATTATGAGTAGCTCAAAAGGTAAGATGCCTGTTTTAATGGCGACAGGTAAAAATACTTAATAAGTCGTTAAATCAGGAGATAAATTAACAAAAAACGCTTCAACATTATTGGGTGTTTTTGTCTGAATGCTTTGTTCTTATGAATGGCTCAACCTATTGAGTCTTCTCCTTCAAGGTACGGTTAAGCTCTTCTTGAGGTTGTTCAAGGCAAAGTGCAATATTGTATTGGTATTTCCTGGCAAGTTAATATTATTCACGGTTAATGATGTATTCGTTATTGAATATCACTGAATTTGTGATTTTGATTATGGGTGTATAAATAAATTTTATATAATGCCTGAATGATTGCTAGGAAAACAAACAAGGATTGGTTGTATATGTATTATCGCTTTACCTTAAGCCTGTTGGCCAATGGGTTATTCTTAATGCTAAGTTTTTTGATGTTTACCGGTACCGCCCAGGCAAATAGTTATGTTGAGGCCTCTTTTGGTATTGCTCAGATGAACTCATCAAATGAAGAGCTTGATTCGAATGAGTTTGCACCATATCGAATATATTATGGGTACTCAATTGCTGAGGGGGTGTACTTGGAAACAGGTTATCTCGCGGGTGATAATTTTGATAATGAATCTCAGAATAATTTTGAGTTAGATAGTATGTTTATCAATATTAAAGGTTTATTTTTGTTGAATAATAATTATGCTATTTTCGCAAAATTTGGTACTAGTGTTTACCTGTATGAGTTACAAAACGATGATGATACGGTTTCAATAGAAAGGGGCCTAGGCTATTCTGTTTCTACTGGTTGGGAGTTTGTTTTGGAGAATCGGCATATTTTAGTCGGTCTTGAATACGAAAATTCAAATTCAGTTCGTATGGAAACAAATATTATTCATGGAAATGTGCAGTACCGTTTTTAGGCGGCTACTTTCTTGTATTAAGCGATCTTTAATCGCTTTCTTTGTAAGTGTTCGGTTTTATTTATGTGTCCCTCCATATAGGCATATCTTAAGGTTAAACTTCCTTTTAAGTCACGTAATGGGGCGAGCTATTGAATAGCCAACTCAGATACTTTTACGGTATCAATCAATCCTTATGCGAAGTCGAAGTGTTGACGTGATTATATAAAGGACCCGCTTTATTTTGGGTGGTAGGTTTTAAATTATCCAAACTCCATAGATTACATTAACAATAAATATCTACGACACACCTCAGTAATAACTCCTCATTTCAAGGTTTAGCGGGAAATATAAAAATTCTAAAGCTAAAACAATGACCTATGAAAGCCTAACGTAAGAAGAGCAAGCGAAGATAGCTGTAAGCATTTAAACATAGTAAAGAGTAGGGGTCATAAGCTTACAAAAAGTGAAATAAAGTGAGTCTGGTTAGTATTTCTGTGGCTGATAATATCCCGCCCCTTAGAAAAAACACCAATAAGGTCAGCTCGATGAACATGAAAAAATGCCGTCAACTTTTAATCGCTTCAACCCTAATCAGTGCTTCAGCAATGGCATCGGCTGATTCCTTTAGTTATAACTTCTTATCTGCCTCAATCAGTTCATTTTCCTCAGAAATTGATGGCGTTGATGATGACTTAGAAGGTAGCGGGATTCAACTGAGTTTTTCTCATAGCCTAGATGATAAGTTGGCCCTTATCGGTGGTTATGGTTCAGCAAGCTCAGATATATACTATGAAGGTTATACCTTTGATATTGAAACAGATGCGATCAATTTTGGTGGTCTTTACCATGTGTCATTAAATGACAGAGCAGACTTTTTTGCTGGTATTAAGTTTGTTAAAGGCAGTGTTGATTTGAATTATGAAGATGAAAATCTAGCTAGCAAAAATGTCAGTGGCAATACGATCTTTGCAGGTGTCAGAAAAATGGCCAATGAACAGCTGGAACTCAATGGCTCATTCAATAGAAGTACGTTAGAAGACGATACAAATAACATTATTGCGGTCGGTGCTTCTTATTATGTAAATACGAACTTTAGTCTAGATGCCGGCTACTCATTCGATAGCGATATGAGTGCTATCGCATTTGGTGCAACAAGGCGCTTTTAAATAAGCAATCTATAGTATTCCCCTTTAGCCTTAAACTACACTGACACTGTCGTGTAATTTAAGGTTTTTTTTGCTTAATAAATCACCTCATGATTTTCTTTGTTTTGCTTCATTTAAAGCAAACTCAGGTTTAAGCGGGCATTTAGAAAATAACACACTAATAATATTTGCTTGGTGGCGTGAGCTCTTGTCATTGAGACAAAATTAAAATCCTGTAAAATCCTTCCTCGTACCTTAGGTACGAAAAATATGCCGCCTGATGTCAATTAAGGCAATGGTTATGCCTATGTAAGTTCAAGCAAGGAAGGCTTTCTTCGACCAACGATTGGTTTTTCCTTAACACTGCCTAATTAAAAGATTAGATTCGAGGTTTCAATGCGCTTGATAAATTCTGAAAGTGAAAGTGCGCATTTTAAAATTGCTTTATTAGGGTAAATTTAATTCTATTTGAGAGACGACATGGAAGACAGGTTAAATAATAATAACGAATTTTATGATCAATCATTTTCTAACATTGATTATTCAAAAGAAGATATTACAAACAAGGTATTTGATAGTTGTCATTTTGAATCCTGTGATTTTAGCGATGCTGTATTTAGGAAGTGTGAATTTACGGATTGTAAGTTTGTTAAATGTAACCTTAACCTAGTGAAAGTGGATAATAGTAAGTTCACCAGTGTCAAATTTACAGACTGTAAGTTGATGGGGGTGAATTGGACAAAAGCCTATTGGCGTGGCCTAACCCTAGGGTCTCCCTTTGAGTTTAAGCGATGCTTGTTAAATTCGTCGACATTTTATGCTTTGAATCAAACCAAAATTGTTATCGAAGATTGTCGAGCTCATGACGTAGACTTTAGAGAATCCAATCTCAGTGGGGCAAGTCTTTCAGAAACTGACTTTAGTAATAGTCTTTTTAGCAATACTAACCTTACTGGTGCCAATTTCGTTGGGGCGAGGAATTATAGTATTAACATAACCAAAAATCGGATGAAAAACGCTAAGTTTTGTCGATATGAAGCCGTGAGTCTTTTAGAGCTATTGGATATAAAGTTGGAGGGTTAATACCTATCAAGCTAAGTGGCAGTCAGTGTGTTTGTGCCGTTTCTCGTTACTATAAGGGTAAACATACATGCTGTACTGGTCTTGCCGAAAAGGCTTCTGAGCGATCCGTTTGGCACTCTACGCTGTCGTAGGATAAGTGAGGAGGTTAACGGGCGAGTCTAGTATTTTAAAAGAGGTGGTGATGAACCCATTAAGAGGTAAAATATCTGTATTTGTCCTTTGTTGAGCAGATTGTTGTATTAAAGCCATCTTTCAATACGAGATAGGCACTGTAAAAAACTAAGTGATGTAAAATGTCTCATCAATGACATTAGTATCTTCACTATATATTATTGATATTCTTCAAGTCTTTTTACCCTAGAATGAGAAAACCCAAAGTCTTATTTAGATAGGGTGGCTCTAAAGGGCTTGATCCGTTATTATGCTCGCCAATTGGAAGCTGTTACATCACTTCCTTATCTACATTCCTTTAGGACCCTAATGAAAAAAAATTTTGTGCTATCTCATCCAAAAATTGCTTACCCTCGATTAATAGAAGCCACGAAAGGCGAAATCAAAAAATACCTTAAAAGAGAGCGTAATAAAGCCTTGCCTGAAGGTGCTGATTTTTGGGGATTTGACTGCAAGTTTGGTCAAACAGAAGAAGAGTCTGAGGTTATTCTTGTCACTCAGATTAATGAAAAAATTAGCTTTGCTGAAAGCAAAGAATGGCCTTCGTATTATTTAGAAATACTTGCGAAACCAGCGAAGCGTACACCGCGTGTTGTTAGCGAAACGCAAGATATGGATGAAGACGAAGCTTAATGGCTGTTTTATTTATTCAAGAGAGCGAACAATAATGAGTTGGTTAATGGCAGTAGGTTGTTAGTATCTTGATTTGAGTTTGCTCTTTATAAAAAAGGCCCTGCGGTTGAAACCGCAGGGCCTTTTTTTGTGAGCTTAGATAAAGTCACAGTGTTCTTTAAGTCCATACTTCGAGTGGCATCGTCCTTTTTCCCTTATAAAAGAACGATGATATTCACTCAGCTAATGGCTTATTTTGCTTTTTTTAGATCGTGTAACTCATCGCTGAACCAGATTTTACGTTTAAAACGTGGGTTTTTAGACGACATATCAATCTTATAAGGATTCGGCTCATGGTTTTGAGGCAGATCAAGGATGTTGCAAAGTTCTTGCGCTAGCCATTTTTCAACCTTAAGTACCACCATTTTCTTACGTAAACGACCTTGAACGTCACGGTTCAAGATAGTCGGTAATGTGTTCAGGGTTAAGATTTCACCTAGAGCAGGGTGAGCCATTTTTTGACGCCCTTCATCGCTGGCATAAAAGTGTGATACCGCAAAAACCATACGTTTAGGGTTTATCTTTTGAAGGAATTGGCAGGATTTAACCACGGTTGAACCAGTACGGACCATGTCATCAAACAAGATGATGCTGGCGCCGTCTAGATCGTCAAAGGTGTGCTCACTTTCTTTGTGTAAGGTGATCTCAACTTTACGCTCTGAAGTGCGTTCTTTATCGAGCATAATAAGTTTGGCTTTACTTAGGCCAAGTGTGTTGAACATTTTTTGTACGAAACTACGTGCGCCTTTATCGGGTGCACAAAGTACCAGGCCTTCACCATCTTCACCGTACTCAAGAATGTTTGAGTTAAGTAAATAATGGGAGTAGATTTCGTAGGGAATGAGGTTATGAAAATCTCCTTCAAAAACCTCGGTGAAAATTTTCTGAACTGACTCTGAGTGGTTGTGAATGGTCATGACCGTATCAACGCCCGAGAGTTTTAGCATTTCAGCGTAAAGCTTGGCGGAAAAAGGCTGGCCATCGAACTTTTTAATGTCGTTAACATCTCGCTCAAAATGGGTTTCGCCTAAGCTTTTGTGTGGTCCACGGTCTTGTGCACTATAAAAAAGGTCAGGTTCAACAAGGATAACGCGATCAGCGCCGTTTTCTTTTGCTGCACGGGCAATGATTAAATTTGTCATCGCCAGTTCTTGGCGACTTTTAACCAGGCTGCCTGTACTGACAATAACGACTGACTTCCCTTTAAGTTTACGGCCTATGTTATCAAAATCGGCTTCATCAGAAATAAAGCGTGGGCAAAATTCCGAGTTCATGAACTGTTTCATGCTGATTAAATCAGCGATGTCATCATGTTGACCCATTGCGTAGGCGACATCTATGGCAAAAGGGTTATCGGAAGAGTTGCTAACAACTACGACATTAGTTGACTGGCTGGTCGACAAAGTCATGGGGGTTCCTTAAATAGGGATAGGAGATTTGCGCAGATTTTAATACTTGTACGCGGGTTACGAAAGGCCAATTTTAAATAAAAATGCGTTTTTTTTTCTCAATGTTAAAGAAACCCTGTGTTTCGGAAAAAGTTTTTGAAGAGGGGTTCATTATTGACCTATCAGTCAAAGTTTTTAACTGATTGATACTCTAGCTATGTGCTGATTATTTGACCGATTGTTATGATTTTTTAAGACTCATTTTTAAGGTGAATACCCATTGGAAAAAGTTTTATTTATTAAAAAATAAAATTTTCTTATTTGCTAAGTGATTAACATTTCCTATTAAATTGGTTGTTTAAATAAAAATCAATTAACGCATTTAGGGTACCTCTATACCTAATTCTACTTTATATCTAATTTATCACTGAGGAAAAGATGGCTGAAGAAAAAATAATAGTAGCGCTTGATGAGATTGAGCAGAAAACTAAGTTAGCACTTGAATCACATGGTGCTGCACCTTGGGTGGCTGCAGAAGTTGCTAAGGCGGTTAGGCAAGCCGAATCGGTTGGTAATATGATTTGCGGTCTTTTCTATCTAGACAGTTACTGTACCCAGTTAAAAACGGGAAGAGTCAATGGCACAGTTGATCCTATTGTCAGTCAACCAAAAGCATCGGCAATTCATGTTGATGCTCAATTAGGGTTTGCACAAGCGGCTTTTGCTAAAGGCTTTGAAAAAGCGATTGCAGTGGCAAAAGAAAATGGTACGGCGTCATTGGCTATCTGTCATTCTCATACCTGTACTTCGATGGGGTATTTTACTGAGCAAATAGCGAAAGCGGGTTTGATTGCAGTGGGTATGACCAATGCGCCTGCTTGTGTTTCTCCACCTGGCGGCACTAAGGCGGTATTGGGTACAAACCCTATTTCGATGGCAGTACCGGCGAAAGACGGTGGCGTTGCGTTTAAGTTTGACCAATCGACCAGTGCTATAGCGATTGGTAAGATTCGCATTGCAGCAGCGGCGGGTGAAAAGATTCCTTTTGGTTGGGCTGTTGATATTAATGGTGAGCCGACGGATGATCCTGTTGCGGGCCTAGAAGGGTCTTTGGTTTCTGCTGGTGGTTATAAAGGATATGGTTTTGGTCTTATGGCGGAAGTATTTGCAGCCGCGGTTACCGGCTCAAACAACAGTGTGAATACACCTGCGTTGAAAGCTCCTGAAGGTGAGGCACATGATCTAGGGCAGTTTTATTTCTTATTAGATCCAACTGTGTATTCTGGTGACGCGTTCTGGGAAAGGCTCGAAACCTTAGAAGAGGCTGTAGATAGTCAACCTAATGCGAGGCTGCCAGGTTCTCGTAAAAATACCGTTACCCAAGTATCAATAAGTAAAGCGCTTTGGGAAACTGTGTTGGTGTTAGCCTCTAAATAGCTATTTAGCATAGCAAGGTGCTCAGTAAAGCGCCTTTAAGAGGTTATTAAATCCCAGTGTAAATCACTGGGATTTTTTATTTATGATGCAAGTTGTGAAATGGCTTGTGCTGTGTGTAATAACTGTTCTTTAGCCGCTTCAAATTGTTCTTGATCATTCATGAACTGGTCAGCCCCTGATACATTAATCGCCGCGATAGTTTTACCGAGATAATTTTTGATAGGTGCTGCGATCGCTGTGGCATTGTCTGATCGATTACTTGAAAAGCCTTGCTGCCATTCTTTTTTAAGAAGCTTTTTAAGTTCTGGCAGTGATTGTGGGTGTGGTCCAGGGTATAGGTCTAATTGCAGCGTTTGGTACATGGCATTTAATTCAATGTCGCTCAACTGTTGCAGTAGGACGCGCCCCATGGCATTGGTGTGACAGGGTAGGCGAGAACCCAGTGGGATATTGACTGATAATCGTTGGGATGCTTGAGCGCGATAAATATAAACGGTTTCCAATCCATCTCTTATCGCTAAATGGCAAGAAATTGAGGCGTTATCTCTCAGCTCATTTAGATGAGGTGAAGCGATATCGACCAAATTCTGTCCTGCTAAAAATGCGAAACCTCGAGAAACGACTTGAGGGCCTAGTTCATAAGCATTTCGAGTGACCTTTTTTAGATAACCCATGTCGAGCAATGTTTGAACTATTCGATAAGTAGAGGATGCGCTTACGCCCAGAGAATCTGCAAAATCTTGTGTATTCAGCACTCTATTGTCTTTATCAAACATTTCTATTATTTGAAGCCCTCTTGATAACGCAGGAACATGGTACTCAGTGCTTTTAGCCATAATTAAATCCGTATTTGATTTATTTTTTCATATATAAATTAATTTTAATAATTACTGTCGTTTTTTCAACTAATACTTTCAAAAAGTAACGAATCGAATATATTTGTAGTTATAAGCTTTTAAAGACAGTAAATAATGTGTTTTTAAATTCATATTTGAATAAATGTTACCTATACGGGGATTTGATTGTGTCCAAAGAATTTGTATTAAAAGCATCTTGTGATGCGGCAAGCGGTATTGTTGCTGCTGTTTCGTCTTACTTAGCACAAAGTGGTTGTTATATCGCAGAAATGCATCAGTTCGATGATGAAGATAGCCAACATTTTTATATGCGCGCAGTGTGTCGCATCGAAGGCGACGACAATACAATTGCATCGATTCGAGATGGCTTTAACGATCAGGTTTCACGCTTTGATATGGATTGGGAAATTGTCGGTAAAGATGAGCCCGTGAAAGTGCTGTTGATGGTAAGTAAGTTTGATCACTGTCTCGATGATCTTTTATACAGACACCGTAAAGGTGAACTGCCAATGGAGATCACGGCGATCGTATCAAATCATAAAGACTTGCGCCCTATGGCTGAGCGCGAAGGGATACGATTTGTTCATTTGCCTGTGACGAAAGATAACAAAGCGAAACAAGAGGCGGCTTTGTTGGAGATAGTGGCAGAGACAGAGACTGACCTTGTTGTATTAGCTCGTTATATGCAGATCTTATCCGATTCACTGTGTAAAGAATTACATGGTAAGGCAATCAATATACATCACTCTTTTCTACCGGGTTTTAAAGGGGCTAAGCCGTATCACCAAGCGCATGAGCGTGGTGTTAAATTGATTGGCGCTACAGCGCATTATGTGACTTCAGATCTAGATGAAGGCCCTATCATTGAGCAATCTGTTCAACCTGTTGATCACACTTATTCGCCCGAACGTTTGGTCGCTGTCGGTCGTGATACCGAAACAGTGGCATTGGCCAATGCTGTTCGTATGCATCTTGAACACCGTGTCTTTATGCATGGTAATAAATCGATTGTATTCAAATAGTTTGATGGGGATAGGGTAATGACAGTTCGAATTGACGGTAAAGCACTTGCGGATGAGATTGTCGAAAAGGTCGCTCTTGATGTGGCTAGTTTCAAACAAAACTATCAGGTTACACCTGGTTTAGCTGTGGTATTGGTCGGTGAAGATCCGGCCAGTGCTGTCTACGTCCGTAATAAAGTAAAACGGGCGAATCAAGCAGGATTGAAATCAACAGAGCACTATTTGCCAAATGACACCACTCAAGAGGTGTTAGATGACCTGATTAGTCAGCTTAATAATGATGAGAGCGTGCATGGGATTTTAGTTCAATTGCCATTGCCCAATCAGTTATCTGAGAGTCGTGTCATAAAAGCAATTTCACCTGCTAAAGATGTTGATGGCTTTCATCCAGAAAATGTCGGTCGGTTAGTGACAGGCCAGCAAGCACTTGTGCCATGTACGCCCCTGGGCTGCATGATTATGCTAAACCGTCAATTTAGTGATTTATCCGGTAAACATGCAGTGGTTATTGGCCGCTCTAATATCGTTGGCAAACCGATGGCGAGTTTATTGTTACAGGCTAATTGCACTGTGTCTGTTGTTCACTCTAAAACACAAAATATTGAGTCATTTTGTCAAAACGCCGACATTCTTATTGTCGCTGTGGGGCAACCGCTACTCGTTAAAAATAACTGGGTAAAACCCGGTGCTGTGATCATTGATGTCGGTATTAATTCGGTACAAATTGATGGCAAAAGAAAGTTAGCCGGTGATGTGGATTATGACGCTGTATTTCCAACTGCCTCTGCAATTACACCGGTTCCAGGTGGTGTGGGTCCTATGACCATTGCCTGCCTAATGCAGAATACATTAACCGCTGCTCAGCACCAATTAGGTGTTTTACCAAGCGTTAGTTAATACGAATTAATATTTACTGAGGATTTGTACCATGCCTTTTTCGTTGCTGAAATACGGTTTAAAAAACGACTATCCATTTGAAAATGATGTTGATTTACCGGTTCCAACTGAACTGAAAAAACATTATGACGTGGTGATTATCGGTGGGGGCGGCCATGGGGTTGCCACTGCTTATTATCTGGCTAAATATCATGGCATTACCAATGTTGCCATACTTGAGAAAGGCTATCTGGGTGGTGGTAATACTGCCCGTAATACTGCGGTGATTCGTTCAAACTATTTAACCTCTGAAGGGGTTAAATTTTATACTGAATCTGTTGATTTGTTCAAAGGCCTAGCCAATGAATTTGATTTTAACATCATGTATTCAACTCGAGGGCAATTGACGTTAGCCCATACGGATTCTGCTATTCGCTCATTTCGTCAAAGAACAGAAGTTAACACCCATTTTGGTGGTAAAACGGAACTGATTGACCCTCAGCAAATCAAAGAGTTGGTTCCTACACTTAACATGAATCCTGCTGATATGCCTGTTTTAGCAGGTTTATGGCATATAGATGGTGCAACGGCACGACATGATGCGGTTGCCTGGGGCTATGCGAAAGGAGCAACACAACGCGGTGTTGAGTTACATCAATTGACCGAAGTGCAGGATGTTATCGTTGAAAACAATAAAGCGGTTGGCGTAAAAACCAATCGTGGCACGGTTAAATGTGGCTGTATTGTACAAGCGGTTGCGGGTCATAGTTCGTTAGTGGCAGCAATGGCGGGCATTAAAATGCCAATCACAACGTACCCGCTTCAAGCCATGGTGACGCAACCCGTTAAACCTTTCCTTGATCCTCTGGTTAGCTCATCAGCGTTGCATTGTTATGTACAACAAACAGGGCGTGGTGAGATTGTATTTGGTGGTGGCTCTGACCCTTATCCACTTTACAACACACGTTCGACTTTGGACTTAAAAGAAGGCTTGTTAGCCAGTGCAATTGAAATGTTCCCCTTTATGGCCAATTTAAAACTCATGCGTCAATGGGCTGGGATAACCGATATGACATCTGATTACAGCCCTGTCATGGGGTTGAGCCCAGTAGAAAACTATTACCTTGATGCAGGTTGGGGAACATGGGGATTTAAATCGACCCCTATTTGCGGTAAATCAATGGCGGAGTTAGTCGCTAGCGGTGGGAAGGTGCCCGATATTATTGCACCTTTCTCAATGGATAGATTTGATGTATTTCGTCAGGTTAATGAAATGGGTGCAACGGCTGCAAGCCATTAAGGGGTCTTTATGAAAATTATGAATTGCCCACTAAACGGACCACGCAATATTAGTGAGTTTGTTTATGGTGGAGAAGTGAAGCCGATGCCAGAGCTGTCGACTTGTTCAGATAAAGAATGGGCTGAATATGTTTTTTATTATGAAAATTCGATTCGTATTGTGAAAGAGTGGTGGTTTCATTCGCCTTCTGGTTATTGGTTTATTGCCGAGCGACACACCGCCAGTGATGACATTCTTAAAACCTATGATCCTTCTGAGTTGTTTAATCAACGAGTTGAGTTTGAGAGCAGTCCAGCGCCAGTTCAGGAGGCGATAGCATGAGCGGCAATAACAGATTATCTAATACGCAAGGTTTACATGTTAATCATGATAAACCCGTTCATTTTACGTTTGAAGGCAAACGTTATGAAGGGCTAGAGGGCGATAGTATTGCCAGTGCATTAATCGCCAATGGTCAGTGGTTAATGTCGAGATCCTTTAAATATCATCGTCCACGTGGTCCATTAACCATGGCAGGCCAAGATGCCAATACCCTGGTTCAGTTGCAAGATGAGCCCAATGTATTGGCCGACAAGTTCACTATTCAAAGTGATATGTCGGTAATGGGTCAAAACTACAATGGCTCCCTAGAAAATGATAAAGACGATAAATTAGGTTGGGCAGGGCGCTTCATGCCGGTTGGCTTTTATTACCGTGCTTTTTATAAACCAATGGGCGTTTGGAATAAATGGGAACCCTTTATTCGTAAAAAAGCAGGCCTGGGTTTTGCTAATTTAGACTTTAAACCGGTTTATCATGATAAAGCGTATTTGTTTTATGATGTTGCTGTTATCGGTGCAGGACCTGCTGGTCTTACTGCTGCATTGAAAGCTGCGAACGCAGGTGCCAGTGTCTTATTGATTGATGAAAACCCTGTCATTGGTGGTGCGCTGACTTACCATAGATTTGATATAGCGGGTAAACGAGCGCCAGAACTAAGAGAGCGCTTAACTGAGCAAGTATTGAATCACCCGAAAATCAAAACACTGACAAGTGCGACCTGTAATGGTTGGTTTGCGGATAACTATTTGCCGGTTATTCAAGGCAACCGCATGCATAAGGTACGTGCCAAGCAATGTATTGTTGCATCGGGTGCGTTTGAGCAACATGTGGTATTTCGAAATAACGATGTGCCGGGTGTGGTGATGTCGAGTGCAGCGATGCGACTGATGTCTCAATATGCGATTAAACCGGGTAACAGGGCGGTGGTTCTGACGGGTAATGATGATGGCTATTATAGTGCGATAGAGTTGGCTAAAAATGGCGTAGAAGTCGCGCTAATTGTGGATATGCGAAAAGACGGTGCGGACCCTGAGCTGCAAAAAGCAGTGGCAGGTCTAGGTATCAATATTCGCCTTAATTCCACGGTTTATGAAGCACTTCCAAGCTCAGATAAAAAGCACTTATCCGCAGTGAAAGTGCATCAAATTATCAGTAAAGGAAAAGTATCTGACACTGGTGTGACTATCCCGTGTGACCTTCTTTGTATGTCATCTGGCTATATGCCAGTTTATCAACTGTTATGTCAAGGCGGCGCTAAGCTAAGCTACGATGATAATAGTGCCTTATTCTCATTAACTAATTTACCAGAAAATTGCCATATTGCGGGTTCTGTCAATGGTTTACATGACCTTGATGCTGTAATCAGGGATGGTGAGATAGCCGCTTATCATAGTTTGCTTGCATTAGGCTTGGATTCGAGTTCACCTCAAGCCTTGTCTTGTACTAAAAAAACAAACTTTAATTGGCCTATCTTCAAGCATCCGAAAGGTAAAGACTTTGTTGATTTTGATGAAGACTTGCAAGCAAAAGACATCGTTAATGCGACTCGTTTAGGCTATCGCGATATTCAATTAGTTAAACGATTCTCTACCGTAGGAATGGGGCCATCACAAGGCAGGCATTCTGCTTTGCCAACAGCGCGTTTAGTTGCTCAAGCAACGAATAGAACAGTAACGGAAACCGGTGTCACTACGGCTAGACCACCTTTTGTACCTGAAAAATTGGCAAATATTGCTGGCCGTATTTTTAACCCACATAAATATACGCCTATGCATAAACGCCATTTAGAGCTTGGTGCACATATGATTCCTGCGGGAATTTGGCGACGTCCAGCTTACTATGGTTCACCCTTAGAGCGTGATGCTGTGATTCAACGTGAATCAAACATGGTACGCAATGCGGTCGGTATGATAGATGTTAGTACCCTAGGTGGCTTGGAAGTACGTGGTCCTGATGCTGCAGAGTTTGTGAATAGAATATATACCTTTGCATTCTTAAAACAACCTGTTGGTAAGACGCGCTATGCGGTATTAACCAACGAGCAAGGCGTAGTCATTGATGACGGCGTTTCGTGCCGAATCGCAGATGATCATTATTACATTACTGCGACCACAAGTGGTGTGGATGCGGTTTACCGTGAAATGACTAAATGGAATGCGCAATGGCGATTAGATGTTGATATAGCCAATGTGACCTCCGCATTTTCGGCGGTTAACGTTGCAGGACCATTAGCGCGAAAAGTACTGAGTAAGGTATGTCATGATGTTGACTTGTCTAACGAAGCCTTTCCTTATCTAGGTTATCGAGAAGGCACGATCGAAGGTATTCCTGTTCGACTATTGCGTGTTGGTTTTGTGGGCGAATTAGGGTTTGAAATTCACATGCCGAGTTTGTTTGGTGAGCCCCTTTGGGACTTATTAATGGAAGCGGGCAAGGAATTTGAGATGAAGCCCTTTGGCGTTGAAACACAAAGACTACTTAGATTAGAAAAGGGCCATATCATAGTGAGTCAAGATACTGATGGTATGTCTCACCCAGGTGAATTGTCATTAAATTGGGCGATCAGTCGGAAAAAGCCCTTCTATATTGGTTGTCGATCAGTTGATATCGTAATGGCGCGAAAACAAACGCGTAAATTGGTTGGTTTCAAGCTTGATGCTAAAAGTGCACGTCCGCTAGAAGGGCATATCGTATTATCCTCTTCTACCCAAGCTGACTGTGCTATCACAGGTAATGTGACCTCTTGCGAGTACTCTAGTACGCTAGGTGCCAATATAGGCATGGCGTTTGTGGGTATTGAACAGCATGACGTCGGAACCAAGTTTCCTATTCGAGTTGACCATGGTGAAGTTGTTATGGCCGAGGTCGTTAATTTGCCATTTTACGATGCGGATAATGCGCGCCAGGAGGTGTTGTAATGGATTTTTATAACCTAAGTTCGGCTAATAAGCTGCGTCGCAGTATGTTGAATCTTGAGCATTCTGAGTCGCTAAACTCACGTATCAAAATGCAAGATGCTACGGCATTTTCGAGAGTGGGCTTTAGAGGGCAGGGTGTTGAGCGCTTTTTAGCCGAACAGGGTCTAGCGGTACCTAGTGCTCCGAACCAATCGGTACTCAGTGATACTGGCCTTGTTGTATTGCGTCTAAGTAAGACTGAGTTTTGGATTCTGGATACAGACAATGCTCAGCATGAGCTTATTGCTGCATTGGAGCTTGCTTCAAAAGGCTTGAGTCAGGTCTATCGTTTATATTGCCAGCATAGCCATGCTTTCTTTCTAATTGCAGGGAAGGAAATATCAAACTTGTTTGCTAAAATTTGCGGCGTTGATCTAAGTGAAAGTGCTTTTGCTGTCAACAGCATTGCACAAACATCGGTTGCTCGCACGAATGCAATTGTGGTTCGCCAAGAACGTAATGATGAGGCGTTTTTTCTATTACTTTCTGACTTGGCAAGCTCACAATATTTGTGGGATGCGATAGTAGACGCAGCCACGGAGTTTGCTTAAAGCCGATTGAAATCATGTCATTTAGCGGTGTTAAGAGCCGCTAAATGATTGCTTCAAATTTAGGCTTTAATATTTGTCAAAATTTTTAATTGCTTCGATGTTATCTTATCAAAGAGTTCATTAGGTTTGCTTTTATTGCCGCGGTAAATCATCAAAATCAATGCTTAGTTATTAATAATTTTGATAGGGGTCTAGATCAACATGGTGTAATGGGGGCTAGTCCCTATATTTTGTAACCAAATTTGTTCGGCTGATTATTATTGATGGTGAAATACAGAGCCGTTTGTCTGTCAAAATTATCTATGCATGGTGTTCGATATGTTTAATCGTTAGACGCATTGACCTAAAACACTAATATCATCTTCATAAATGCATTTGTATTGGCAAAATTACGCACTGCTAATGTTTTTATTCGTATGAAGTCTAATATCTGAAAAATCAAGATTATAGCTTTTCATTAGTTTTACGATGACTAGTGCTTTCTCTCTCTTATTCCTAATGATCTCGGCGGCTTGTACGAAGATTGATTTTAATTTTTCAATGGCCGCTTTGGTGTAATGTTCAGCAATGAATTTGATGACCTTGGTTTGCTCTTCTTTATCCAAGTTACTCATGTCAAATAACACAGTTTGAGCGACTAAACGTAAAGGCTGGGTTTTTAAGTGCGAATCTGAATAGGAGTTATCGGTTTTAGATTTAGTTTTAGCCTTATCGAGTAATTTAATGAAGGTCATGTAGCTTGCATATTTATCAATGGAATTTGATAGGTGCGCAATTGTTGATTCATAGGAGTGCAGACGTAATACACTTTCAAAAAGGTGAATTAAGTTTGAGTGGTTCAATGATCTTTACCCTTTTTCTTTTAGTGAAGAATCGATTAGATGTAAAAATGTATAAACACTCATATTGACGGTTTTATTGTTTCAGTTTTAAAACAAGAAAGTAGTAGAGTGTTTCCAATCCCATCCTGAGTTTAATCTGCCCATCCTTAAGCTGAATTTGTAACGATACGATATTGATTTGACTATCAAGTGACACGCAATCGTCATCAATAAATAAGCGAGATAGATGTAAATTAATTTTATTCGTCGTCTTAATTATTATCTGATATTTAGAATAATCTAGCTATTTGACTTAATTTTAATCGTATTTTGTTAAAACACCATGATTAGATTATTAGAAAACGTAATTATTGCTTTTGTGTTGCCGGAATGAGAACACATAAAAAGGCTGTTTGTCATATTCTTAGGCGATAACGATTATCATTTTCACAAAAAAAACAGAGATTATGTCATGAGTCTCAATAAGTGAAATCAAATGACCTTAATTCGAGGTTTTTTATACAAATTATCTATTGAGAGGCGTATTTTAAAATTCAATTGCATGAAGGTCAATAAGCATAAAAAAATCAATTAGTTAGTTTTTAGACAAAATGGTGAATTAGGGTGATTTTTGGCCTCGCTGTTGGGGCCAGTGTTTTTATATCCTAACTGCATTATGCACTAGTAATGCCATAAACTGCTATTGTTAAACTTATCTAAGGTAAGTTAATTCTGTGTTTTCTCTCATCGTTAGTCGCCATGATTAGATCGAAGAAATAGCATGTGAATTGTACATTGATAAAGCAGAATAGCGTAATTTTATTCTCAGCGTCTTTAGCAATTTGTGTACTTTCTAGATTAGAAAGGAGAGGTTATGTCTAAAGTCATTCAGTTTCCCTCAAAGGTAAATCAAGATTGGCTGTTCTTTGAGCAAAGCTTGTCTAAAGTGCTAGCTCAAATGGACATGTCAGATGCATTTCAACAACACATAATTGATCGAATGCAGGTCATATTTAAAGATTACGACTTCAGTATTGAATTGGCACTTGAACTTCCAAGTGAGTATTTAGAACAGGTTTCTGCGGAAATTACAGCGGTTAATTTATCGCTACAAAAGAGAACTCATACGTTATTACTTGGCAGGTTATCACTCGAGATTGAGCTAGCCAAATCTCAAGGCTATTGCTGAGCTTTATTAACCACTAGTATTTAAAAATTAATCAAAACGATTAAAGCTAATAAAATCAATGCCATTTTGTCGGTATTAATTGGCATTCGCTTGGAGGGTTTGTTGATTTGAAAAAATTAAGAAAATATTAAATTGATATGGACTTGAAAATCCTCTCAGACTTAATAAAGATAGCTCTTAAACGTTTAAGCCACTACTAAACTTAGCATTTGAGAGACAGATGAAAAATAATGTTCAATTAATCACCTATGTTGACCGACTAACAGGGTCTGATATCGGCGCACTACACAGCGTCTTAAATACCGAGTTTAAAGATTTATTTTCGGGTGTGCATTTATTACCTTTTTACTTTCCTATTGATGGTAGTGATGCTGGCTTTGATCCTATTGATCATACTCTAGTCGATTCTAGATTGGGTGATTGGGCAGATGTAAAGGCCTTAGGTGAGCAATATGAGATTATGGCTGATTTGATTGTAAATCACATGTCAGCACAATCGGCAGAGTTCAAAGATGTGTTGGAAAAAGGATCGGACTCTGAGTTTTGGGACTTATTCTTGACTCGGGAGCGTGTTTTTCCAAACGGAATGACTGTTGAGCACCAAGAAAAAATATATCGCCCACGTCCTGGTAGTTGTTTTTCTGAATTTGAATTAAATGATGGTACGAAAGTTGATTTTTGGACAACTTTTACCTCCAACCAGTTGGACATTGATGTCACCTCTGAGGCAGGACAAAAATACCTTACTAAGGTGCTAAGCACCTTTGCACAAAATAAAATTAAAATGCTAAGGCTTGATGCGGCAGGTTATGCCATTAAAAAAGCGGGCACAAATTGTTTTATGTTAAATGAGACATTTGACTTTATTAACCAATTAACACTTGATGCAAATGCGCTGGGTATGGAAACATTGGTTGAGATTCATTCTTATTACCAAACTCAGATCGAAATTGCGAAGCGTGTAGACCAAGTTTATGACTTTGCTTTACCGCCTTTAATCTTACATAGCATTTTCAGTCAAGATACAAAGGCGTTAGCGCATTGGCTGACAATATCACCCAGAAACTGTATCACTGTGTTAGACACGCATGATGGTATTGGCATAATTGATGTTGGTCCAATGGAGGGTAAGAGCGGCTTATTAACAGATGAACAAATAAACCAATTGGTAGAGAAGATACATCTTAATACCCAGGGTGACAGTCATAAAGCAACAGGGGCCGCTGCGAGTAATGTAGACCTATACCAGGTTAATTCTACCTTCTATGATGCGTTGGCAAAGGATGACTACCATTACCTGTTAGCGCGAGCGATACAATTCTTTTCTCCGGGTATGCCTCAAGTTTATTATGGTGGTTTATTGAGCCAGGTTAACGACATGGAGTTACTTGATAAAACGAATGTGGGTCGTGACATTAATCGTCCTTACTTAGAGCGTGAACAATTGGCCGCACAAATGAGCAAACCAGTAACCAGTGCATTGGTAGAATTAATTCGTATTAGAAATTCGTCAAGCGCATTTCAAGGTGAATTTTTTATAGCGGCAAATAGTGATTGTATCGAAATGAGATGGGTCAATAATAATGATATGGCCAACTTAACGGCAAATTTAAGTAGTCGAAATGCAAAGGTTGAAGTAACTCAAGGCAGTAAGGTTCAAGTGTTTGAGCTGGCTAAGTTACTTATCGTTTAGGCGGATGATTTGAAGGAGGCTTCCCTTGGAAGCCAGTATATAGGCTCACAATTTTCGTGCTTCAGTTATTCTATATTGATGAGCACAAAAATTAAGTTGGGACTGAATTTAGGCCTAATATCTGATGGCCTTCTTCATCAGTCTCTTCTCGCATAAGAATCGCCAATTGATTTCAAGAGTTACAGATATGTTTCATTTTGTGTTTGATTTTTTTGGCTAAGGTTATACTTTTCTTAATGCCAAAACTTTGCTCTCCAATGCCGTACTCATAAAACAAAGCTTGAAGATACATGGAGTTGCAATGTTCAAGAGAAACCGCCTTTGACAGGCATGACCAGGCAATTTCAGCTTCTGCTTTTTCAGGTTGTCTGATTAAAAAGGTTCCAGATTGTTGGTAATCAGGCCGGTATGCTGCTTTAAAGAAAATGTGATGCATTTTTTCTACATTCGTCTGATAAGGGCAAACGTTTGCATAGGTAAATGGGGCTTGTATAAAAATGGCAAGAAAAAGAAATCGTTTAAACATGTTGAGTCCTTTAAAGAAAAGCAAGAAATGAGTGGGTTGCATTTGTAATCTGCTTTGTATTGAGCATATCTTTGTTTACATTTGAAAAAAACAGATCGTTAAAAACTTCATGGAATCTCTACTTTTCTAATAAATTTGGCTGAAAGTACTTTCGTGACATTTGTAATTATCATCATTGGCTGCATGATGAGATAATAATTTTTTATAAATGGCAGTTCTAAATTGAAAACCTATAATAAAGAATTTTATATTGGTCTTGCTGTGTGGCTGCTTGGCGTTGTGTCAGGTTTTGGTATGTGGCTAGGCGACACTCAAATTGCCATTCCTTTTGAAGGGACTTTGGGTAATATCTTACTTGTTGGGGTCTTATACTTTCTGTTTTTAATAGGCCATTTAATAACCCATGAGTACTTCAATTTTTTCAGTGGATCAAAAAGAGTCAAAGTCTATGGCGTGATACTCTCTGGTTTAGCCGTATTGGGGTTAACCATGTGTTTGTTCTATGCCATTGTCGCCTTGTTTTCTACCCTTCTAGTGACTCAGCTAGCACAATATATAGAGAAGAAAAAAGCCTACATCATCGCTGTTTTAGTACCTTGTCTAGGTATTTTTATTGATCTAGCTTATGGTAGAACGTTGGATTATCCCGTCGTTAGTTACCCCGTGATTATTATTTACGGCACCTTTAATATTTTGGCGTTACTTGCCCACTTCCACCTTGTTGAAGAGCAGAGTTCAAAAGATCAAACCGTACAATTATATAGAGAGCTAAAAGCTACACAATCATTGTTAAAAGCGACAACAGAGCGTAATGAAAGAATACGCATTGCCAGGGATTTACATGACTCACTGGGGCATCAGTTAACTGCGTTGAGTCTACAGTTAGAAGTGGCTAGTCACATAGAAGCAGATGCAAAAGATTTACATTTAGAGCAAGCAAAAAAAATAAGCAAATCGTTATTATCTGATATTAGAGAGACAGTGAGCGATATTCGCCGCAAAGATGACAGAGAACTGGCGGTCGCTTTACGTGCATTGACCACTGCGATTCCTAATCTTGAAGTGATATTAACCATTAATCTTGATGAGTCGTGCGTTGATTCGACTCAAATAGAGGTTATTTTCCGATCGGTACAGGAAGCCCTAACTAATGTGGCTAAACATTCAAAAGCAGATAAATGTTATATAGATTTAGACAATGACGCTTGTTTCATTCATGTTTCCATTATTGATAATGGCAGAAAAATTGACGCTTTAAACGCAGGAAATGGTCTAAAAGGCATGGCAGAAAGAATAAAAGAAATAAATGGGAGCCTGATTTATTTATCGTGTGATTCAGGTTTTGACATCCAGATAAAACTGCCAATATCACGTGATTTAGAAATGGTCACGAGTGAATGCAAGGGGTTAAGCTCAATCAATAAATGTTGTTTTTAGTCTTTCATAGTGACTGAATTCAGCTACCTAAAAACGAAATTTTAAGTGATTGTGATTTTTGGATAATGTAACTAAAGAGTTTTACACCGGGCTATTGATTTGGTTTGTCGCCATCATAATTGCTTATGGAATGTGGTTTGGTGACAGTCAAATCATTATGTATATTCCCAGAACGGGTATGAATGTATTTCTGACAATGTGTTGTTATTTTGTATTTCTGTTGGGTTATCTTATATCGACTGGAAGGTTGACGATATTTGGAGATTCTAAAGCAATACAGATAGCGGGATTGTTGCTATCCGGCTTAGCGTCACTGGTACTTAGTGTCTGTTTTTTTTACGGTATGATATCGCTATTAGTGACTATTATTATCGCTCAGCTAGCCTTCTATCTAAAGCAATGGATAGCGTTAATGTTAGCTGTTTTGCTTCCGACACTGGGCTTGCTACTTGATCTTGCGTTGGATAAATCCTTTGATTACCCCATTATCGCTTATCCGACAATTTTGATTTATGGTTCATTTAATTTTTTCTCTTTATTGACTCATTACCATCTAATTGATGAAACTGACGCCAAAGAGAAGTCTGATCAAGTATTGAGAGAGCTAAAGGCGACTCAATCATTATTAAATGCAACAACAAAGCGTAATGAAAGGCTACGTATAGCTAGGGATTTACATGACTCCTTAGGGCATCAATTAACGGCATTGAGCTTGCAACTTGAAGTAGCAGGTCATGTTAGTGATGATGCAAAAGATGCACATTTAAATGAAGCTAAAGCGATTAGTCGGGCTTTATTATTTGATGTAAGGGAAACGGTTAGTGACATACGTAGAAAGAATGACGATGAATTAGCTGTTGCACTCAGTTCTCTTACTCAAGGGATACCTAATTTAGGTGTGACACTGGCGATTGATGTTGAAGAAAGCTCTGTGGAAGCTTGCCAAGTAGAAGTGATATTTCGATGCGTTCAAGAGTCAATTACAAATATTGCGAAACATTCAAACGCGACTCATTGCATTATAAATATATTTCACGAAAGGGAATTTATTGTGATAAAGATTAAGGATAACGGATCAAACATAAGTGTTATAAAGCCTGGGAATGGGCTAAATGGAATGGCTGAAAGGATAAAGGATATTGGCGGCTCTCTAATTTATAGTGCATCAATCAATGGCTTTAAGCTGAACGTAAAATTACCGAGCAACCTATAAGAAAATTATTATGACAATTAAACTTTTATTAGTCGATGATCAAAACTTAGTGAAGATGGGGATTTGTAGCCTATTAGAGTTAAGTGGAAGGATTAGTGTAGTTGCTCAGTTGGATAATGGCTTGGGTGTCATAGATGCTATTGAGAGCCATCAGCCAGATGTCATGCTATTGGATATCAGGATGCCAAAAATGAATGGCATTGAAGTATTAGCAAAAATGAAAGAACTAGATGTTCTATTGCCTACTATTATTTTGACGACGTTTGATGAGCATGATCTGGTGCTTGAATCGATCAAATTAGGTGCAAAGGGGTATTTGAGGAAAGATGTCAGTTTAGACTCTCTAATGAGTGCTATTGATACCGTAATAGCGGGTGATATGTGTATCCAACCTGGTATCACTAATCAGGTAATTGAAAATGTTTCCAGTTTAGGAATCGATGATAAAGAGGAGCTTGAGGCCTTATCAAATGGGGAGGTGCAAGTGTTGCGTTTGGCTGCTGCTGGATATTCAAACAATGAAATAGCAGAAGCAATGCATAAATCATCAGGTACAGTCAGAAACCAAATGTCATTTATATTAGCAAAGCTGCAAGTTAGGGATAGAACTCGCGCTGTTTTAAAAGCAATTGAACATGGACTAATTTAGCATTTTTATAAAGAAAAATTGAAATCGTGACATTTGACAGCTGTTTTAACTATCACTTCTAAATAGAATTTAACTCCTAAGTTTAGAACTAATAGAATAATTTTAAAGCAGGATTATCAAATGAATAAAGCTACTCAAGAGCAAAAGTCACTCGATAGGGATATCGAGTTAATTTCAATTACTGACCTTGATGGTATTATTACATATGCAAATGAAGCTTTGTGTTTAGCGACAGGTCATAAACATGAAGACTTAGTTGGAACGAAGGCAAAAGCACTTAATCATTTAGATATGCCCAAAGCGGCTATGTTAAACCTTAAGCACAAACTGAAAGCAAGGAAGGTTTGGCGTGGTGCTGTTAAAAAGGTCTGCCTAGATAATCAGTTTTTTTGGGTTAAAGAGATAATTACACCTATCTATGAGAACTCCTCTATTGTGGCGTTTCAATCTGTTTGCAAGCCTTTGAAAGAAGAGCATAAGTTAAATGCAATTAAGATATATAGTGAAATAAATGAAAGTAATTCAATCTTTTACATGTGGGAAAATTTTTACTTCCGACTTGGCTTCTATTCATCTTTAACGTTACTAATATTTCTTGTAAGTTTATTAGCTCCGTGGGTTAGTTATCTATATTCAATTATTCCTGTGATTATGTATTATTGTGAATTAAGTAAATCATCAACTTTTTTTGAAACATTAACAGGAAATTTTGATGATGTGACACGTTTTATATTTAGCAAAAGTAATGAATCTGACCTTTTGGTAATGAGGGACGATTCGATAAAAAAGTGCCATGAGTTATCCCCTAAAACTGCAGTGATTTGATTTTAATGAGGCTTTATGTTTGTTTTGAATTAGACTAAGTTGCTGAAATAAAAGGATAAATAACAATGGCGCTTTTGATCAATGATTAGCGTGAAAATTCAGGACAATATTTGAACTATTTAATATCATGAAATAGCTCAATGACATGGAGGTGACTCCAAATCGTTGATCGCTTTCCTAGTTATATTTTAACGCTATTAATGGTGACCCATTTTATAGCGTTTTTTTTAATAATTAAAACTTATAGTGTTAAGTAAAATATCAATCTTTTATGAACCTCTCCTTTCGATATGTACGATTAAATTGACTATGTGTAAGTTTAATTTAATGATGCATTATTATGTGAATTCTCATTCATTTTTATAAACTCTATGATATTGCCTGTTATATTAAAAATAGCGGGTGGTTTTTGTGCTAATAAAAAAAATAATTGCAACCTATATATTATTCATGTCTTTTGCGCTTAATGCACAAAGCCTTTCTTATGCATTTAAACATCTTGGTATTGATAGCGGTTTATCTCAATCCACCGCGTATGACCTTGTTCAAGATGACTCTGGAATATTATGGATTGCTACCCAAGAAGGTTTGAACCGTTTTGATGGGAAATCAATTGAGGTTTTTTATTCTCAGTACGATGATCCAAATAGTTTACCCAATAATTATATAAGAAGCTTAGTTAGGGCTAACACTCATTCATTATGGGTCGGTACCCTTGATGGATTAGCTAAAATGGATTTAATAAATAACAAAGTCATTCGTTATAGAATCAGCAAGCAATCGATGGGGAATCATGTTAACGATTTAATGTTAGATTCTAATGAACGATTATGGATAGCAACTAAATCAGGTGTTTTTTATAAAGATAGGGGAGGTGAATTTGTTAAAGTATCTCTTCTTATAACCCGTGGTTTAGCCAATAAAAAAGAAGAAATAGAACCTCAGGCTTTTAAAATAGTAAAAGGCCCAGCGGGAGCTGTTTGGATCGCGACTAATAAAGGACTTTTTTGGTTAGATTCGAAAAATAATAACCTACTCAATATTTCGCTCAAGTCTGAAGTTGAAGACAAGGTTAAACCAGTAGCCGTGCTCAAATTTGCTGTATTTGATTTAGTCTTTGATCATGAAGGCATTCTTTGGCTAGGGACTGAGAACGGTTTGATGCGGTTAGATTTAATTGAGTTTAATCAAGCCATAGGCACTGATATTAGTATCCCTAATGTAGCAAATAGCATTAAGCAAACACTCTATCGCCATGATAAAACTAATCTGGATAGTTTGAGTTCAAATGAAGCGTATCGTCTTTTATTAGATAGAAGTAACCAACTGTGGGTTGGCACAGATACAGGTTTGAATCGTTTGAAGGTAAGTGAGTGGGAGCAAGGTAAGTTTGCTCTTATTAAGCACGAATTAAGTGATACCAATAGCCTATCAAGTGGCAATATCTATTCACTCACCCAAGATAGGCAAGGCAATATCTGGGTTGGGACGACGACTGGGCTCAGTTATTTTAACCCAGAGCAGCAAAGATTTACCTCAATTAAGTATCGTGCAGATACAGCGGGTTTAGCAGCGAATAATGTATTTGGTATGGCAGAAGACAAGAAAGGCCATGTATGGGTAGGTACAACGGCTGGAGCCAGTGAGTTTGATAAGAACTGGAAGTGGATAAGGACATTAAGTGAAGATAATCATATTGACCCTACAGCACCAAGTTTAAGTGATGACAGTGTTTATGACATAGCGATAGCAAAAAATGGTGATGTATGGTTTGCCACGGGTAATGGACTTGATAGGTTCCATAAAAAAACGGGACTCATGATGCATTATCAATATGATGAATCAAATAATAAGAGCCTTAGTGAGAATCTTGTTTTTACCTTATTGTTTGATACTAAAGGTGACCTCTGGGTGGGTACAGCGGATGGCTTAAATAAATTTAATAAAAAAACAAATTCATTTACTAGGTTTTATAAAGATGACAACAACCTAAACAGTCTTTCTGATAATGAAATCTATTCATTATATCAAGATATTCTAGGTAATCTTTGGGTAGGTACGTTAAGGGGGTTGAATAAAATAGAATTGTCATCAGGCCAAGTTACCAGGTTTACTAAGGGTAATAAATATCTGATTAATGATTGGGTCTTTGCTATGACAGAAAGAGATGATAAGGGGCTGTGGGTTGCTACATACGGTGGCCTTACACATTTAAACCCTAAGACAATGAACTCTCATTTTTATGATGTTTCAGATGGTTTACCAAGTAATGCATTGTATGCGGTTGTCAGTGATGAAAGAGGACAGCTATGGGTGAGTTCAAACAAAGGAATAAGTCAGTTTGATCCCGATAACAAAAAAATTACAAATTTCGATGTGATGGATGGTCTGCAGGCACTGGAGTTTAATTTTGAAAGTTATCTTACAAGACGTAATGGTGAGATAGTTTTTGGTGGAATTAATGGATTGACGCGTTTAAATAGTCAAGACAAATCAGGTTCATTAGGATTGCCAGTCCCTGTTTTTAGTAAACTCTATATCAATCATAAGCTTCAAAATGTCACTGATGGAAGCCTCATTGATTCAAATATAAATCACCTTAAACGTTTAAATTTAGAACCCAAACACAAATCAATTATTCTTGAATTCTCTAATGATTTATTCCAAAGTTTTGATGACGTTAAATATAGGTATAAATTGCAAGGGCATGATAAAGCGTGGCAATACTTAGCAAAAGGTTTCGCACAAGTTCAATATTCTGAATTCCCTGCGGGTAAGTATACATTCATATTACAAGCTAGTTTGGGTGGGGGGGAGTGGTCTGACAACATCTCAATGATAATCAATAAGGCTGCTGTTTTTTACAGAGAAAAGTGGTTTTTTGTGCTTATGAGTGTTTTGTTAATAGGTTTAATCGCATTAACCTTATATATCAAAACGAATGTTGAAAAAAAGCGGCGAGAGCTGTTGGAAAAACTGGTTAAACGAAAAACCAACCGCTTAAATGAGAAAACAGAAATGTTATCTCAGAGTGAAAAAACACTTAAAAAGTATGTGTCTGAACTAGCGTTAAGCAAGAAGGAAGTTGAGAGTAAAAATCATGAGCTTATTCAGGGAAATGAAGATAGAAGTTTGTTTTACCAAAGTATTGCCCATGAATTAGGGAATGCTGCGACTGTTTTTAAGGGCTATCAATATGCCTTAGAGCAAGGGAAAAAGGTCAATCTAATACCAATACTAAAACAAACATTTGACTATACGTTAAAGCTTAAAAGTATTGCTGAACTATCTGACTACAAAGAATTCAATTATATATGGGTAAACCTAACGGATGTTGTTAATCAAGTCGTTGATAGAGCACAGTTAAGTGCAACACAATCGGACATAAACTTAACAGTAAATGTTAATCTTAACCTAGCCTTATTGGCAAGTCCCGACGCGCTTTCTGATGTTTTAACCAACCTTATTGGTAATGCTATTAAGTATACTCCTGAAGGAGGAAGTGTAAGCTTAGAACTTGAATATGATGGCGCTTGTTTAGACATAAAAGTACGTGATACAGGTATAGGGATATCATCGCAATTCTATGAAACTATTTTTAAATCAGGCTCACGTCTTGAAAGCTCAGCCTTAAAAGAAAATTCGGGATCTGGACTCGGATTAATGCTCGTAAAGCGTTATTGTGAAGCGCATGATTGGGAGATTAGTTTAGTGTCAGAAATAGGAAAAGGGTCATGCTTTAGCCTTAAAATTCCTGACATACAGTTGAAAACCTTATTAGAGATGTCCACTAACATTAATACAGAAAGCAATCGTGCTTATGCTTTAACATTAGCGTCATACCTTGAGCCAAAAGATCAAAAGAATAATTTAGTATTAGAAAATCCTGCTCTTCTTCCTATGACAATGACTAACAAAATCGAATATATAAAAGCAAATGACAATGTTTCTATTTTGATTGTTGAGGATGAAGCGATGGTTCGTGATGCACTTTTATATATGTTAGAAGGTTATGAATGTAGGGTGGCTGTAAATGGTGTGGAAGGTTTGAAAATGGCGAAAAAATATATGCCAAAAATCATCTTAACCGATTTAAATATGCCTGAGTTAGATGGTGTCAGTATGACGCAGCAGCTCAAACAAGACATAGAGACAAATTGTATTCCGATAATACAAATGACTGCCTTCCACAAAACTAACAATAAACTCCTCGCATGGCAGTATGGCGCCGATGAATATTTAACCAAACCGCTCGATACGCGAATTTTAAGGCTTAAAATAAATGCGATTATGGATAATCAAGATCGTCTAACGAATCGTTTTATGGAAATTGAACCCCGAAGTATTTCTAATGATGTTACTAATTTAGATGACAATGACTTCAGCAAAAAATTGAAGCATTACTTTGATAAATGGTTTGAACTTGGATTCAGCAATCAAAGTGAACTTAATAAGGGGCCAAGTCTGGAGCAAGTGAGTAATGTCTTTGATATGGCCCCCAGAACCTTTCAAACCCATGTTAAAAATGAAACAGGGCAAAGTTATAAACAACTTTTCATTGAATTCAGAAACATTAAGTCTGAATTTTTATTAAGAAAAGGTTATAGCGTAATAGAGGTGTGCTTTATTTGTGGCTTCAGTGAAGAATCTGTATTGAGTAAGGCAATGAAAAGGTTTATTGATAAAACACCTGGTGAAATAAAAAGAGAGTCGGAAAAGATCGTTTAAAAGACAAAATTACCCTCTTTTCTTAAAAGAGGGTAACAAAACTATCTATTTTTTGCTCGATTTGTTACCTAATAATAATGAATTAAATTCATCTTGATCTCTCATATATATCATTTTAAGCCTATATTTATGATTGTTATGGCGTTTTTATGCAAAAAAATGCAAATGTGTTGACTTTTCTTGCATATATCGCGTTTCATAGGGGATTGCATTAACATCACTAATCAATAAAATATGAATATTGATGAAGTGAAATTAAAGTTAAGTCTTAAATTAAAAGGATGATTAAGGATGATCAAGTGACATTAGATTTGTCTATTCAAAAACGCTTCCACTCCAAAAACTACCAACTGATCAAAATGATTGGTCAGGGTGGGTTTGGTATAGTGTACAAAGCGAGACAAATTAGTACTGATCAAATAGTCGCTATAAAATTTCTTACATTATCGTCTGAATTTGATACACATAAACGTGAGCGATATTTAGAACGCTTTCAAAGAGAAACAGCATTAAGCAGCCGTTTACAGCATCCTAATATTGTCCGGTTATTAGATAAAGGTGTATGTGATGATGATCTTGTTTATGCTGTTTTCGAATATGTTGATGGTAAATCATTAAAACAACATCTGTCTGAAAAAGGCGCTTTATTACCTGTTGATACGGCAAATTTAATGGGGCAGGTATTAGATGCATTGTCCCACGCACACGATCAAGGTGTAATTCATCGAGACCTAAAACCCGCAAATATAATGTTAAGTAGCGTGGGAACCAAAGACCATATTAAAATCTTGGACTTTGGTATAGGTACCCTAAGTAATGAAGTCAGACAGCATGACTATAAATCGATCACTCTTACACATGAAACTTTAGGTACACCCTCTTACAGTGCACCTGAACAGCTTAGAGGTGAATCGCCATCAATTAAAAGTGATATCTATGTTTGGGGGTTAGTATTCATTGAGTGCTTAACCGGTGAGCCTGCGATAACAGGAAACAGCCTAGCATCGATTTTTCACAAACAACTCAGTTTATCAAATGTTCCGATTCCCACTGCTGTAGCAGGTCATCCAGTTGCAAACCTACTGAGACGTGTACTTAATAAAAAGATGAATGAAAGGGCGGGTGATGCTTCGCTTATTTATCATGATTTAAAACAGATAAATATTAATTCATTAGTTGGTGATCTTAGTTTAAAGCAGAAGAGTGCTACCCCTACTTATTTAGATAATAGTGATAACTATTCGAAAGCATTTATAAGCTCGTTAAATAATCTAGATAAAAAAGTTATTGATCAAAGCCCGAACAATGCAGCCGATATGTCGAGCCTTGGTCTGCAAGAAACTCAAATCAATACCGGATTGGCCATAAATACTGGCATGATAGAAAGAAAACAAATTTCTATCTTATGTGTCACATTAACCTTGAAATCAATTACTGAATCAATGGGCTCAAGTGATGAAGAGTGTGATCTTGAATTGCTAGATGTATTGCATCGTGACAGTAAGTCCCAATGTATTGATATCGCAGTGCGTTACGGTGCTTTTCATGCGGGAACATTAGGCGATACCTTATTGTTCTATTTTGGTTACCCGGCTGTTAGTGATAATGATAGTCGACTTTGCGCACGTACTGCACTTGATATCACCAGTAATATTAATCAAAGAAATGCCTTACTTATATCAAGTCATAATCTCGAAATAGAAGCCAGAATGGGGATGCATGCGGGTATGGTGAGCCATTACCCAGATGCCATGCCTGAAGGTGGTGCAATCAACATAGCGATGGAACTATCTCGGTTATCTAGAGCAAAACAAGTCCTTTGTTCACAAGCTAGTAAGCGTCTATTAGAGGGTTACATTGAGTTCAAAATGGCACTTAACCATACTTTGGGAATTCAAAAAGGACCTGAAACAGTTCATCAACTGATTGGTGAGCGTTTAAATGAAGCTTTTGGTTTTTTAAGGGGGACACGTTCCGCTCATGCGTTTGTAGGTAGAGAGGAGGAGCTAGAGAAACTGACGAATGTATTTAATGATTTAAGTGATAACCGACCTTCATATGTACATATTCATGGTGAGGCGGGAATAGGTAAATCAAGATTGATTTATGAAGTAAGAGGAATAGCCAGTAATTTTCAACAGTATATGTGCCAGTGTTTACCTGAGCATAAATATAGTGGCTTGTATCCGATATTAAGCATTATAAAAAATAAATATAATCTTAATGAGTTTGAAAGCAATATTCAAAATGATGATTTCGAAAGAAATCTATCTAGAGTTTTGGAAAAATCAAAGAGAGTTAATCATAAGAAAGCAATCCCGTTGCTATTTACATGGCTTAATCTACCTATACCAGACAGTTTTTCAATGTCATATTTGAATATCGATGAGCAGAAGGAATTACTATTTAATTCTTTATCTATTCTTCTCTTAGATGATTATGTAGAAAGCAGCGAACTAAATAGACCGTTGTTCATTGTTGAGGATATACATTGGTCTGATCCTACAAGTATAGAGTTCATAAAGCATTTTAAAACTTGTGACTACTACAAGGAAAATAAATCGATATTTATATCAACTTCTAGAGAAATGTTACAAAAAGATTTAATTGATGGTTATGAAGAGTCCATATTGATTAGTGGGTTAACTGAGAGTAAAAGTAAATTATTTATTAAAGAATTGTTAGGAAGAGATAGTGTTTCAAACTCTGTGAGCTATGAGATTATTAATAGGACTGATGGGATACCACTTTTTATAGAAGAATTAACAGGTATGCTTGTTAATAAAAAAATAGTTCATCATTTTAATGGGGTTGTGGATTTTGTTAAAAAGAAATATATAAAAGAAATTCCAAGTACATTACTAAACTCATTGCAGCATAAAATTGACAGTTTAAAATTTTCAAAAGAAACTGCGCAGTTAGCAGCCGCTATAGGTCGAGAGTTTGACTCTAAATTACTGATTTTATCGTCAATAAAAGATGAAAGTAAAATAACGAGTGACTTATCAGAATTGATGCAGAATGATTTGATTTATAAACAGCGCAGAATAAATGGTGATGTGTATATTTTTAAACATGCATTAGTAAGAGATGCAGTATTACAGAGTAAGTCTCCACAGCAGATAGTTAAAAACAATAAGTTAATAGCAGACTCATTTGTTCAAGCTTTTCCAGAGTTAATAAAAGAAAATTATTCAGTTATTGCTCGCTACTATTCATTGGCGAATGAATATAATATGGCATCTTATTATGGTATAGAAGCAATTTCTGACTATTCACGAAACTCTTCATTTAAAGAAGCTCTATTTGTTGGGGATGCAGTTTTAGAATGGATATCCAAAATTGAAAGTGAAAAAAATAGAGTTGAATTCGAATTGGATTTTTATAATATATTATTAACTTCCGTTGTAACTCTTGAAGGTATTTCGTCTAAAAAAAGTGAGCGTTGGAGTCATAGAATAAAATATCTGGTTGGATTGCTAGATTGTGAAATAGGATCAAAGTATGACTCACTAGTAAAAAGAAGCGAATGGATTGATTTTAATATTTTGTATGTTACTGGTGAACGCCTAAAATCAATAGAGTTAGGTGAAAAGCTCATTCTAGAAAATAACGAGGTTGAAGATAAAGGGTACCAACTTGCAATATATCCATTTTTAGCTCAGTCATATATGTTTGATGGGAATTTAGATAAATCTATTAAGTATTTTAATAGTGCTTTAAAGCAGTATGACGAATGTAGTGAGATAAACTTCAAGCAGTTATATGGTATTGATCTAATACCATATTGTTATGCGGTATCATCATTAACCTACTTACACCTAGGTAATGTAGATTTAGCTTTAGATAAAGCCAGTTCGGCAGTAAAATATTGTAATGAAAATGAATCTAGTGCTCTTTCAAAAACAATATCATATGTTTTTAATGCTCTGATATTATATATGTTAAACAAAGAAAGTGAAGTTATTGAAATATCAAAAGAATATTATAAAAATCATCATAAAGACGAGTCCCCAGTATTTTATAAAATATATTTAGATATTTTATATCAATGTGCAGGTGGAGATATTGATGTTGCGTTTAAGATGGTTACAGAGTTGTCACAAACAGAGCAGGGTTTTGCTACTGCTTGGTACTCGAATTTAGTCGCAAAAAAATTCATTAAAAAATCACGATATATTGAAGCGGACTCATTATTATTAAGCGCTATACGGCTGGCAAAAAATGATCATGAATTTTCTGCACTCCCGATGGTTTACAACTGTTTGGCTATGAGCAAGTTTTTGAATGGAAAGGAATTTACTGAAGAGATTAATAATATATTAATCTCTTCAGTTGATGTGTCAAATAAACAGAATGCATCATTTTTTAGTGACGAAGCAAGTTCTTATCTTAAAATGATGAATTTTTGATTGTTTGAGTTAATTATAAATTATAAATGAGGTTTTTATGAATAATGGATTGTTCGCTTTTCGTACGGCGTATCTTCAAGCGTTAGCAGATGCTTGGTGTAATGAAGAAAAGAAAAATCAAATGCTTGATTCAAATGATTTACTTGAATATTTATCTAGTAATTATGATTTAACAAGTTCTTATCCTCTATTGAATATTAAAGTAAGCGATGAAGGTAAAAGTAAATGGAGGCCTGTAGAGGCAGGAGGTTGGACTGGTGAGTGTGATAAATTAATTCTTAGAATACCGAAACGTCCAGAAGGAAATAAAGAAAACTGGCCAAAAAATTTAACTAAATTCTATAGTTTGTTCCCAACATGTCTGGGGTTTTCAAGCAAATCAAATGATAGTATACCGTCATCAGCTGCATCTTACTCTGGTGCGATATCAAATGATTTAGGGATCTCTGATTCAAGTTTTATAGATTTCGGCAATGTAATTTTAAGAATGGTTGCAATTTATTGGGCAAATGATGAATTATATGAAAAAATAAATTCATTATGGGATAACCAAGAAGATGCAAAAAAAGTTATAGAAGAATACATGGTATATGTAAGTCCTTGGTCTTTTAATATATTAATAGAGCCAACTGACTTCGAATGTTTTAATCAAGAATATTCGCACTATGAGAAAAATCCGAGAGAAGTTGAGACAAGGATTACTCTTTGGTATCCGAACCGTCCAGCAGAACTTGATAAAGGTGTTATAGCTAGTAAAGAGCGTCTAGATGAATTGTCTCCTGTAGCCTTAGCTGAATATCATTGTAATGGTGCAAGCCACCCATTTACGTGCTCATAAAATCTAAAATCTAAAATCTAAAATCTAAAATCTAAAATCTAAAATCTAAAATTTAAAATTTAAAATTTAAATGGATCTTATATGGAAATAATTGACTCAGATCGTCATGTCATGGAACCGTTGTCAATATGGAAAGAATATCTCACTCCAGATGTGTATAAGGACTATTATATTGACGTGAAAGTTGATACTTCAGAAGATTTATTGCAAAGAGTTAAAGATTTTGGTTTAGATGGTGCAGTCAAACTACCAAATACCTATAACATTGCTGATAGTCCAATTTTAAACTTGTGGGATGAAAAAGTTCAATATGCAAGTGCTCTCAGAAGTGAAAGTACCAAAGCCGAAAGAATTGCGGCTATGAGGCCTGACACACAATTGGCATCAATGGATGGAAGTGATATTGCTGTATCTGCCATATTTTCTACTTTTGCTGGTTTTATTGTAAATCATTCCGAGCTACCTGCTAATGTTTCTCTTGCTTATGCTGATGCTTATAACCGTTGGTTAAAGGATTATTGTGATTATGATTCTGACCGCCTTAAAGCGGTTGGTCTTATTAGCCGTCATGATCCAAAAAACATGGTTGAGCAATTAGATAAAGTTATAGAGAACGGTTGGACTTCAATTACCTTGAGGCCTGAAGTAATTGCAGGGCGAGTATTGGGCCATGAAGATTACAATGATTTTTGGTTGGCTTGTGAGGCACACAATATTGCAGTTGCCTTCCATGGTGGTACTAATCTACATGCACCTACTGCTGGGACTGATAGATTTACATCGCGCTTTGCAATGCATGCCTGTTCACATCCAATGGAGGCGCAAATGGCCTTTGTCTCTTTGTTAGAGTCAGGGGTTTTAGAGCGCTATCCAAGATTAAAATTCGCCTTTTTAGAGGCGGGTGCATCTTGGGTGCCTCACTGGTTGTGGCGCTTGGATAATATTTGTTATCCAGAGTTTCCAACCTTGGTTGAAGAAAATATTAAGATGTTACCGTCTGAATATTTTAAACGCCAATGTTGGGTTGGTATTGAGCTTGGGGAGCCTTGTTTAAGGGAAGTGATTGATACTATTGGTCATGACAAGCTTCTATACGGTAGTGATTTTCCACATCCTGATCATTTACATTTTACCACTGAGGATATTGCTCAGCAGTTAAGTGAGTTGGATGAAAAGGAGTTGCAAGCTGTATTGGAGCAAAATGCGATTGACTTTTATGGTTTTGAAAGCTCTCCCAAGGAGCGCGCTTCTCAAAAAGATACAGACTTTTTAGCTGAGGTTGACTGATTTCATGGAAACTTCATCTCGTGTTTATCACTGGCATAGTCAATTTAATGTCTATGTATTGAAAAACAAAGATGTCTTGAT
>Ga0209395_1001240_pt1 | contig 36178 bp, 28 predicted proteins | sample GOMGulsemesocosm_3_FD_184635 | JGI IMG/M metagenome (GOLD analysis project Ga0209395, IMG submission 184635) | Methane-oxidizing microbial communities from mesocosms in the Gulf of Mexico - GOM9D Gulf of Mexico (SPAdes) (version 2) | ecosystem: Environmental > Aquatic > Marine > Cold seeps...
CAATATCAACTCCAGAGATACCTCCTGTTAAATCAGCAACAATAGTAGTTAAATCAAAATATCCTACATCATCATTATCGGTATCACAATAGGTCAATGGATTGGTAAATGGAAAGGCTTGAGGAGCCGTAACAACTTCTAAAGTAATTTCCATAGTATTAACACATCCCGTAATTGCATCTACAATACGTACTCCAATAATTTGTGTAATTGGAAACAATGTATTTACATGCCCGTTAGTAATAATATTTGTATCATTCTGAGCAAACAATAACGTTTCATGATAAGTAACTGAATAGTTATTATTTCCTATAATCAAATCCGTTTGATTATCAAACTCATCAAATGTTGCTATACCGTCTATAATGTCAGTATCACACTCTTTATATAGTAACGCTAAAGGGTTTGTTGGTAATTCAGGTAATGGATTAATTATCACCTCTGTTGACACAGGTACTGATGCACATCCTGCACTTGAAGGCGCAGTATAGGTAACTGTATAAGTTCCAGTAGTACTTGTATTAGGATTTATTTCTCCTGAATTTACATCCAAAGTCAAACCAGCAGTTGAAGTATAAATCCCACCTGTAAATGCTCCAGTTCCATTTATAGTAACTAAACCAGATGTTGTTGAAACACAGAAAGGTGAATCAGCATACACTATTACAGCTGTTGGGATTTCAGTAATCACCATTGTTGTAGTTGCAGTTACAACTGCACAACCTCCACTTGCTGGAGTGACATAAGTAACTATATAGGTCCCTGCAGTACTTGAACTCGGCACAATTGCTCCGGTAATAGCATCTAAAGTTAAACCAGTAGTTGAACTAAAAGTCCCTCCTGTAAAAGCAGAGGTTCCGGTTAAGGTTACTGCTTCAGAAGTTGTAATAGACGTACAATAAGGTGTAGCTCCATAAACAATATTTGCTGTTGGTAATGCTGTAATTGTAACTGTTGTTGTTACAGGAACAGCAGCACATCCTGCGCTTGCTGGTGCTGTATACGTAACCGTATAAGTTCCTGCAATACTTGTACTTGGAATAATTTCTCCAGTAACAGTATCTAAAGTTAAACCAGCAGTTGAACTATAAGCCCCACCAGTAAATGCTCCAGTACCAGTTATAGTAACTAATTCAGCAGTAGTAATTGTATCACAAAAAGGAGTATTAGCATATGATATTGTTGTTGTTGGTAATTCCGTAATTACAACTGTTGTAGTTGCACTTACAACAGCACAACCTCCACTCGCTGGAGTATCATAGGTTACCGTATATGTTCCTCCGGTACTTGTACTAGGAGTAATTTCACCAGTAGTAGTATCTAAAGTTAAACCAGCAGTTGAACTATAAGTCCCACCAGTAAATGCTCCAGTACCAGTTAAGGCTACTGCTTCAGATGTTGTAATAGATGTACAATAAGGTGTAGCACCATAAACAATGTTTGCTGTTGGTAATGCTGTAATTGTAACTGTAGTCGTTACAGGAACAGAAGCACATCCTGCGCTTGCTGGAGCAGTATACGTAACCATATAAGTTCCTGCAGTACTTGTACTTGGAATAATTTCTCCAGTAACAGTATCTAAAGTTAAACCAGCTGTTGAGCTATAAGTTCCTCCAGTAAATGCTCCAGTACCAGTTATAGTAACTAATTCAGCAGTAGTAATTGTATCACAAAAAGGAGTATTAGCATATGATATTGTTGCTGTTGGTAATTCCGTAATTACAACTGTTGTAGTTGCACTTACAACAGCACAACCTCCACTCGCTGGAGTATCATAGGTTACCGTATATGTTCCTCCGGTACTTGTATTAGGAGTAATTTCACCAGTAGTAGTATCTAAAGTTAAACCAGCAGTTGAACTATAAGTCCCACCAGTAAATGCTCCAGTACCAGTTATAGTAACTAATTCAGCAGTAGTAATAGACGTACAATAAGGTGTAGCTCCATAAACAATATTTGCTGTTGGTAATGCTGTAATTGTAACTGTTGTTGTAACAGGCACAGAAGCACATCCTGCGCTTGCTGGAGCTGTATACGTAACCGTATAAGTTCCTGCAGTACTTGTACTTGGAATAATTTCTCCAGTAATAGTATCTAAAGTTAAACCAGCTGTTGAGCTATAAGTTCCTCCAGTAAATGCTCCAGTACCAGTTATAGTAACTAATTCAGCAGTAGTAATTGTATCACAAAAAGGAGTATTAGCATATGATATTGTTGCTGTTGGTAATTCCGTAATTACAACTGTTGTAGTTGCACTTACAACAGCACAACCTCCACTCGCTGGAGTATCATAGGTTACCGTATATGTTCCTCCGGTACTTGTACTAGGAGTAATTTCACCAGTAGTTGCATCTAAAGTTAAACCAGCAGTTGAACTATAAGTCCCACCAGTAAAAGCAGCGGTTCCAGTTAAGGCTACTGCTTCAGAAGTTGTAATAGATGTACAATAAGGTGTAGCACCATAAACAATGTTTACTGTTGGTAATGCTGTAATTGTAACTGTTGTCGTTACAGGAACAGCAGCACATCCTGCGCTTGCCGGTGCTGTATACGTAACCGTATAAGTTCCTGCAGTACTTGTACTAGGAATAATTTCTCCAGTAACAGTATCTAAAGTTAAACCAGCTGTTGAGCTATAAGTTCCTCCAGTAAATGCTCCAGTACCTGTTATAGTAACTGCCTCAGCAGTAGTTATTGTATCACAAAACGGTGTGTTTGCATACGATATTACAGCTGTTGGTAATTCCGTAATTACAATTGTTGTAGTTGCAGTAATAACTGCACAACCTCCAGCTGATGGAGTACTGTAAGTAACCGTATATAAACCTCCTATACTTGTACTTGGAGTAATTTCACCAGTAGTTGCATCTAATGTTAAACCAGCAGTTGAACTAAAAGTTCCTCCTGCGAATCCACCAGTCCCTGTTAAGGTAACAACTTCAGCAGTAGTAATAGATGTACAATAAGGTGTAGCACCATAAACAATACTAGCAGTAGGTAATTCTGTAATTGTAACAGTTGTAGTAACTGGCACAGCAGCACATCCAGCGCTTGCTGGCACTGTATATGTAACTGTATATGTTCCAGCAGTACTTGTACTAGGAATAATTTCTCCAGTAACAGTATCTAAAGTTAAACCAGCTGTTGAGCTATAAGTTCCTCCAATAAATGCAGCAGTACCTGTTATAGTAACTGCCTCAGCAGTAGTAATTGTATCACAAAACGGTGTATTTGCATACGATATCACAGCTGTTGGTACTTCTGTAATTACAACTGTTGTAGCAGCTGTTTCAACAGGACAACCACCTGCACTTGGAGTACTATAGATAACTGTATAAGTTCCACCAGTACTTGTACTTGGAGTAATTTCTCCAGAAGTTGCATCTAAAGTTAAACCAGCAGTTGAACTAAAAGTTCCGCCTGCGAACCCACCAGTCCCTGTTAAAGTAACAACTTCAGCAGTAGTAATAGATGTACAATATGGTGTAGCACCATAAACAATACTAGCAGTAGGTAATTCTGTAATTGTAACAGTTGTAGTAACTGGCACAGCAGCACATCCTGCGCTTGCTGGCACTGTATACGTAACTGTATATGTTCCAGCAGTACTTGTACTAGGAATGATTTCTCCAGTAACAGTATCTAAAGTTAAACCAGCTGTTGAGCTATAAGTTCCTCCAGTAAATGCTCCAGTACCAGTTAAGGTAACAGCTTCAGCAGTAACTATAGAATCACAAAAAGGTGTGTTTGCATAGGATATCACAGCAGTTGGTACTTCTGTAATATCCACAGTAGCAGTTGCAATAACTTGAGGACATCCTCCAGCAGCTGCTATTGTATAGGTAACTGTGTATGTTCCAGCAGTACTTGTACTAGGAATAATTTCTCCAGTAGTAGCATCCAAAGTTAAACCTGCTATTGAACTGTAAACCCCGCCAGTAAATCCACCAGTTCCTGTTAAGGTTACTGCTTCAGCAGTTGTAATAGACGTACAATATGGAGTAGCGCCATAAACAATATTTGCTGTTGGTAATTCAGTAATTGTAATAGTTCCTTGTTGCGTTACAACATCAGCGTTTAAACAACCAACTGTAGTAACATTATAAGTAAAAGTACCAGTAACAGTTGGCGTTCCTGTAATGGTAAAGGTACTTGTAGCAGCATCATAACTTCCTGTAATTCCAGCAGGTAAACCTGAATCAACAATAACGTTTGCTACTTCATTTCCTGCTAGATATGTAATATCCGAAATAGCAGTATTTTCACAAACTGTTTGTGCATCTGTCCCTGCAGCTGATGATAAATCTAAAGTACATTGTGTACAGTTATCTGCTACGTTTATTGTAACATCTTGTTGAAATTGACAACCAAATTCATCAATCGCAAGAAAACTATATACATAGGTTTGGTTACCTATGTCAAAAGGTCCAATAGTAATATCATTAGTTATTTGAGTTCCTTCACAAATTTCACTAGCAGGACAAGCATCTGGTCCTGGAGAACTTACAACAGTTGCAACAGGTGTTTGAGCAGTAAAAACTGGTAAAACTGGTCCTGTACCAGTATGAACCCACATTCCACTAGCTGCAGTTGCATTATCAGAAATTATTAAATCAGGAGTAACTGTTTCTAAAGTACCAAAACACCCTGTAGGGAAATCTAAACTCCACGTTTTTAATACTCCATCATCTATATTAAGGTTATCAGTTATTTTTAGTTTCCATATACCATTCATATCAGCACCAATAAAAGCAGCAAATGGATATGATGAATTATATAACGTTGCATCATAATAATTACCGCCTTCACAAGCTCCAGCCCAATCTGCACATGGTCCTATATCTGCATCTGTAGCAGGTATGTTAGCAGCACCCCATGCTACACCACCGCTATCAGCTACGGTGTATAGTGCAACACAACCAGCTACACCATCATCAGCTGCATTTGCGCAGGTACCAAAATGTACTCCACCACCTTCTTGGTCATATACTCTTACTGTCTCTCCACTAGGAGCTATTAAATCTATTGTTAGATCTCCTGAGTATGAATGTTCTATTTCAAAACTTAATGTTGGATAACATCCTGCTGAAACATCTTGTCCTGCAGGGAATAATCCTGAAAAATCTAATAAAGAAGTCCAACTCTGACCTAAACCATCAGGTAATGATGTCAACCCAGCGTTTAATGTTGGGGTTGTTTGTGTTAACGTTTGAGAAGTTACTAAACCTATTAAATCTACATTATCTCCACAATCAATATTAATTGTCATTGCTGGAGCATTAGCACTACCTACTTCTACTGCTCCAGCACCATTGTAGTTAGGTGGAGGAAGTACTCGTATAATTTTAGATACTGGAGGGCTGATACAACCTAATGGATCATCACCAGTATCGTCACTACGAACAGCTAAACTCATTTGATATACACCATCACTAGGGTAGGTATGTGTATTAGTTGGAGTAGTAGTTGTATCTGAAGTTCCATCACCCCATATCCATTCATAAGTAGTAATAGTTGTGCCAGCAATCGTTGTTGATGGGGCTGCATCAAAAGAAACTGTAGCATTTCCAGGTGTCAATGAACTTAAAGAACAAATATCTAAAGTACTTGTATCTACTAAATTAGCTACTGGAGGAGTACATGGAACATAACAAGATATGTTTGCAGCCCAACCTACTTTTTGAGAAGTATTATTTGACGTAAACACAAATGTGATACAACCATCAGGACTGATAGACTGTATCGTAAAAGGTGTTAATGTACCACAATACCCTTGATTATCAATAGCTGTTGCTACAGAATTACCATGATGTGCTGTTAATATATCAACACACGCAGTTGTTGGCCCTTCTATATCGAACAAAGTAAATTCAACACGAATCACAGAACCTGGATTGGTTACTAAATCAGGACAAAATGTAAGGGTGTAATCTTCACTAGCACTATATAAAGAATTCTGACCTCCTGAATCATAAAAAGTTCCGGAACAGGTAGTAATTGTTCCTGTATCTGTTCCCATTATATAGTCTTGGGAAAATGTAAAACTACTTATTAGTAGTGTTACAAAAAATAGTAATTGTTTAATTTTCATAATGCTTAGAAATAAAGTAGTTTATTTTTTAATTCTTGATCATATATATAAATATACCAAAGTTCTTTTGTTGACAAGGCTTTATTTACCTTGTTTGATAATTTATCAAAATAAGCCAAAGCTTCTTGGTAATAGGCGTATTCCTCTTGATACTTAGTTTTGAAGTTATGGATATCTTCTTTTGAAAAATTAGACATGAAATTTTTATTAAGAGACTGGTTTTTTACAGTACTTAACTTTTCACTGTAATCAATAAGCTTAAAAAATTTAGGCCTGAATACTGCATCAGGTGGTAAATTAATCTCTCTACCTTCATAGGTGAACTTTCCTGTTTGTTGCGCTGTAGCTGTTACGCATACAAACAAGGTAAATATTGCACAGCATAAGCGCGCAAATCCCTTACTCGTTTTGTTTTTCATGTCTTCTAAAATTTTAGAATTAGATATTGGTTGTTATTAATATTGGTACTCTTTTTCCACAAATATATACTAAGTTTTATACATTTCATACAAAACCGTTTATCTGTTACTGCTATAACGCCTAAAACATTTTTCCCCCTACCACTGATACCTAGATTTTTTAATATATTTTTGCGTATCAAATTTTATAAATGATTTCAATACACTCCAAAACTTTAGAAGACCTCGAACTTCAGCAAGTATTACTACAAGTACATACGCATGCGATAACCTTTTTAGGGAAACAACAAGTTATAGAAATCACTCCTTTTTCTAACCAAGCTGAATTAATGGTCAGTTTAAATCATACCAATGAGTATTTATCATCATTTGATAATGACAACACAATACCCAATCATTATTTTGATGATATTACTGAGGAGCTCTCTTCTTTAACTATAGAAAACTTTTTTTTAGAAATAGAAAGTTTTAGAAAAATAAAAACAATAGCAGAAGCTTCCAATCTATTATTAGCTTACTTTAAAAAGTTTAAGGAATACTACCCTACCCTTCACGAAACATCTGATGATATTGAATTCACAAAAGTAATTACCCAAGCAATAAACGAAATAATTGATAAGTTCGGAGATGTAAAGGATTCAGCTTCTGGTGAACTTGGAAGTATTAGAAGACAGTTAAAAGGATTACAAGGACGTATTAATCAAAGTTTCATGAGTGCATTAACTCATTTTAATAGCTTTGGTTATTTAGATGATATTCGTGAAACTGTTATTGATAATAAAAGAGTGCTTGCTGTAACTGCAATGCATCGTAAAAAGGTAAAAGGATCCTTATTAGGGAATTCAAAAACAGGGAGCATTGCCTATATTGAACCTCAAGCGACACTCCAATTAAGTAGAGAATTACAAGATTTAGAGTATCGAGAACGAAATGAAATTGTTAAAATATTAAAGTCATTAACTGCTTTTATTAGAGATTACCAACCTTTATTAACACAATATCAATCCTACTTAACGCTAATTGATGTGGTAGCTGCAAAAGCTAACTATGCAAAACAACTAAATGCTATTTTACCTGAAATAGTTTCTGAAAGAGAACTTTATATTAGAGATGCATATCACCCTTTATTATATATCGCAAATAAAAAGAAAGGAGTTAAAACTTTTTCTCAAACTATAGAGCTAGATAATAATAACCGGATTATTGTTATATCCGGCCCTAATGCAGGTGGAAAAAGCATTACCCTAAAAACTATTGGACTGTTGCAAGTTATGTTGCAATCCGGATTATTAGTTCCTATACATGAGCGCAGTAAAATGTGTTTGTTTGATAGTATTCTTACGGATATTGGTGATAATCAATCCATCGAAAATCAATTATCTACGTATAGTTACCGTTTAAAAAACATGAATAAGTTTTTAAAGAAGTGTAATTCAAAAACACTCTTTTTAATAGATGAGTTTGGTACAGGTTCCGACCCTGAATTAGGAGGTGCTCTTGCAGAAGCTTTTTTAGAAGTTTTTTATGAGCGCAATGCCTTTGGTGTAATTACCACTCATTATGCAAATTTAAAAATTCTTGCCGATGAACTCCCCGAAATGACCAATGCAAACATGATGTTTGACAACAAAACACTAGAACCTACTTTTCAGTTGGCTCTTGGGCAACCAGGTAGTTCGTTCACTTTTGAGGTTGCTCAAAAAAACGGTATTCCGTACAGTTTAATTAATAAAGCTAAGAAAAAAGTTGAACGCGGTAAAGTTAGGTTTGACAAAACCATCGCAAAACTACAGAAGGAACGTTCTAAGTTAGAAAAAACAACTAAAACTTTATCTACTGAGGAATCTAAAAAACGCTTAGAAACAGAGAAACTTGAAAAGGTAAACCAACGTATTCAGGAAAAACTGGAAAACTATCAACAATTATATGATGCAAATCAAAAGCTAATATCTCTTGGTGATCGAGTAGATAAAATGGCGGCTGTATACTTTAATAATAAGCAAAAAAAGACATTAATTGGTGAGTTTTTAAAACTGATTGAAGTAGAAAATTCCAAGCGAAAAAAACTTACTAAGAAAGAAAAAGTTGTTCAGAAGAAAAAAGTAGCTGTAATACAAAAAGAAGTAGAAGAGAAAGTTGCAGTTATTAGAGAGAAGAAAGTTGAAGAAAAGAAAAAAGCTGCTTTACAACCACCAAAACCTAAACATATATTGCGTGTTGGAGATCGAGTACGATTACTGGATAGCCGATCAGTAGGTGATTTGGAAAAAATAGAAAAGAAAAAAGCGTTTGTTAATTATGGATTTTTCACCTCTGAATGCAAACTAGACCAATTAGAATTAGTACAACGAATGAAGAAATAGTGATAATAGCAGGAAAGTTAAAAAGTGAATGTTGAATAATAAATAATGAAATATTCAAATTATTACTAATTGTAAATTATAAAAGAGTTATATTTAATCATGCTTGAGAGTCTACCTAAAAACAAAAAAATAATTCTTTTTGATGGAGTTTGCAATCTTTGTAACTCCTCCATCAACTACGTTATTGATCATGACAAACAGGATGTTTTTCGTTTTGTAGCATTACAGTCAGCTTTAGGGAAATCTATTCAAGATTATTTAGGACTTAACAATACATCGCTTGACTCTATAATATTATATGTGCCTGATGAAGCCTATTATATTAAATCAACAGCCGCTATAAAAGTAATGTGTGAATTTTCAGGGTTTTGGAAACTGGCACAGGTTTTTTTAATTCTCCCAGCTCCTATTAGAGATTTCGTTTATAACTATGTTGCCAAAAACAGGTATAAATGGTATGGCAAGGAAGAAAGTTGCAGGATTCCTACACCAGAATTAAAGGGGAAGTTTTTGTAGCTATCGCTCTTTCTAACACAAAATAAAAAATATGTTGTTTGTTTTTACGATTAAATGACACTTCAATTTTATTACTACAAGTCTATTTATTTCACCAAAACTGAGGAAAACGAGTTTTATTAAAGCTAAAAGCCCCCTAAAACTATTAAAATTTTGTTATAATTTAAAATAAGTTGGCATATTTAAAAAAAAAACAGATATTCGTGTCTTATTTCATTTCTTATTTAAAGTTTAGGAAGGAAATATTTTGTCAAGTCTATTTTTTAAAGTAACTTGATACTAAATAAACAGTAGATATTAAAAAAATAAGTTCGCTTTATTTTGCGTTACAAGTTTTGTTAATATTAAAACAATAAAAATTAAGCATTAAAATGACTATAGAAAATTTAATAAAAGAAGCCGCTGATTTAGAAGAAAACTATAAATCTTTCAAAAGTAGAAATGAAAAAATTATAGCATCAAAAAAAGCTAAAGAATTGGTTTTAGGGATTAATGAAGTGTATAAAGAAACTAAGGATTCTAACTTGATGGATATCATGAAAAGAATTACTGAAATAAAAATTAAATTAGAGAAAAGATTAAAAGGAAGATTAACTTCTTAAAATTTAATTTTCTTTAAAAATAAAAGGGATAAACTATTTTGTAGTTTATCCCTTTTATAATTTATCTCATACAAACTTAATCCATTGCTACTTCCACTGCAGCAATTTTCGTTGCCAAACAAACAATTTTCATAGCTTGTTCTATTTCTTCTATAGTTGGGCATGATGGCGCTAAACGTATATTTGAATCGTTTGGATCCTTTTTATACGGAAATGTTGCTCCAGCACCAGTAAGCTTCACTCCTGCTTCTGCCGCTAAACTTATAACTCTTTTTGCGCAACCATTAGGCACATTATAACTGATAAAATATCCACCTTTAGGTTTTGTCCATGTTGCTAACCCTAAACCTCCTAATTCATCTTCTAAAATAGATAATGTTTTATCAAAACGAGGTTTTAATAAAGCTGCATGTTTTTTCATATGACTATGCAAACCCGCTATGTTTTTGAAAAAACGATTGTGTCGCACTTGATTTAATTTATCCGGACCAATAGTAGAGAAAAACAAATGTCCTCTATACCAATCCATATTTGCTACACTACCACCAACTCCTGCTACTCCTGATCCAGCAAAGGTTATTTTTGATGTTGAACACAGTACAAATGGTCTGTTCGGATTTCCTGAAGCTTTACAAGTAGTTACAATATTTTTTAAAACATCGTGATCTTCAGTCAAGTGGTGAACTGCATACGCGTTATCCCAAAAAATTCTAAAATCATTTGCTGCAGTATTCATCGCACTTAAACGGTCAACAACTTCATCGGAACAACTCAAACCTGTTGGGTTGCTATACTTTGGTACAATCCAAATTCCTTTTATACTCGCATCGTTTGCGATTAATTGTTCCACTTGATCCATATCCGGCCCATCATCATTACAAGCCACTGGAATCATTTCTATTCCGAAATGCTGACAAATACTAAAATGCCTGTCATAACCAGGAACCGGACAAATAAATTTTATTGCTGATTTTCCCCATGGAGCAATACTATCACACATACCGTGAGTTATTCCTCTAGAAATAATATCATGCATGATTGTTAACGAGGAGTTCCCTCCTATTACTACTTCTTCTATTGAAGAAACTTCTAAAAAGTCTTTAAACAACGCTTTGGTTTCTGGAAGTCCATCCAATCCTCCGTAGTTTCTAGTTTCAGCTCCTTGAGAACTGAAGTAATCCTTAGATGTAACTACATCTAATAATTTATTAGATAAATCTAACTGCGCAGCACTAGGCTTTCCCCTAGACATATCCAATGCTAATTTTTTAGCTTTAAAAACTTCAAACTGTGATTTTAACTGATCAAGTGTCATTATATAGTATTTTATTATGCTGCAAATATAGGCTGAACAGTTGAAATTTCCGCTCTTTTATTTACAAACATCGCTACTCTACTTTGTCCTATTCCACCACCAATTGTATAAGGTAATTTCCCTTTTAATAAAGCGGAATGAAATGGCAATTCTTTTCTTTTTTCTTGGCGGGTTAATTTTAACTGAAGCTCTAAAGCTTTTTCATCTACACGTACTCCCATAGAACTAATTTCTAAGCTTTTTTCTCTAATCGCATCCCATACCAACAAGTCAGCATTAATACCTGGCCTACCTTTGCTGTCTTTGGTTGTCCAATCGTCATAATCAGGAGCTCTTAAATCATGAGCCTCTCCATAGGATAATTTATCTCCTATACCAATTAATAGAACAGCTCCAAACTTCTTTGAAATCGCATGTTCACGCTCCTTAGGTGTTAAGTCAGGATAAGTTAAATACAACTCTTCAGAATGCAATACTTTTAAAGATTCGGGCAAACTAACTTCACCTCCTATTTTAGTTACCATTTCTTTTTCTGTAACTTTTAACGCTTCAAAAACTGCAGTTCCATGAGCAACTAAGGTTTCTATCGACCGCTCTTCTTTAGCAATAACTTTTTCCCAATCCCATTGATCTACCAAATGTGAGTGAATATTTGATAATTCTTCATCAGCTCTAATAGCTTTCATATCAGTAACTATCCCCTTGCCTTTATCTACCTGTAACTCGCCTAAATACCAACGTTTCCATTTAGCTAAGGAATGAACTATTTCATGATCAACACCACCTAATTGAAAGGAAACTGCTTTTTCTACACCATTTAAATTATCATTAAAACCAGATGCTTTAGAAACAAAAAGTGGCGCAGTTACTTTAGTTAAATTTAAACGCTGCTTTAATTGAGTTTCAAATACTTCTTTTGATTTAGTGATTAATTCCTCACTAGCTAAACTTCTTTTAAATGTTTTCATGATGCTTATTATTTATATAGCAAATCTATGTAGTTATTATCTTAAAAAACTTCTTTTAATAATATTTTTCAATGCTTCTGTGTGTTTTGATATGATAAATATACTTATATTGCTTTTAAATCGAATTTTTATTACTAACAAACACAAATACAGCTCATGAACTTTAATTTAGATAGTACTGATAAAAAAATATTAAAATACCTTATAAAAGACGCACGTATAAAAGTAGTTGATATAGCCAGTTTCATTGGTGTTACCAGCGCTGCTATTCATCAACGAATCGGAAAAATTAAACGTGGAGGCGTAATAAAAGAGTTTACATTGCGCCTAGATGAGAAAAAATTAGGATTTAACACCTGTGCTTTTGTAGGCGTATTTTTAGATAAGAACAGTAATTACAACCTAATAATAGAGCAATTAAAACGTATAGAAGAAGTTGTTGAAGCGCATTATACTACTGGTGAATATGGCTTATTTATTAAACTATACACTAGAGATAATGATCATTTAATGAATGTTTTAAACGGGAAAATTAAACAAATTAAAGAGGTTACACGTACCGAAACATTTATTTCACTTGAAGAACCTATAAATAGAAACATTGGATTTTAATCACTTTATAAATTGATTTTATTCTGACAGAATATAGTAACTTCGTTTTTTAAACAATAAGTAAACATGAGTGATTTTTCTATTGAAATGAGTGTTCGAGATTATGAATTAGATATGCAAGGGATTGTAAATAATTCGGTATATCAAAATTATCTAGAACATGCGAGGCATGAGTTTTTACACCACCACGGTATTGATTTTTCTGACTTAACTGAACGTGGAGTACTATTAGTAGTAAAAAGTATTGCAATGGATTTTAAAAAATCTTTAATAAGTAAGGATAAATTTAAAGTAGAGGTAACTACATTTAAAGAAGGGCATTTAAAACTTGTTTTTAAACAAACAATTACCCGTTTATCTGATAATAAAGTAGCATTAACTGCTAATGTTACTGGAGTGTGTTTAGTAAATAACAAGCTCGTAAAACCTGAAACTATTCCTGAAATTAATAACTTACTTAATATTTAATAATCAAGACAAGCTAAATGAAGTAACTACTATTCCGATTCAGGGCAGAATAATACTTTCTTCTAAAATGATAGAATCGGCTAGAAAAAGGAAAAGAGCGTCAATTCGAGTGTTTTTAGGCACGAAAAATGTATCGAGAATACCTTTTTTTTGTAATCGATACATTCCGATGAAAAATCAGAACACTTGAACAGACCAAAACCACGTGAATCACTTAATATTTAGCTATTTTAATCATGGGCTTGAAAAAAAAGCAAAATGTATGATTCTGCCCTGTACCCCGACTACTAAAATAATGTTACTACCATTTAATTTATTACATTTAATATTTAGAACAGTTTAAGGTGCAAATATTTTGTATCATCCGGTAAACAGCTACATTACCTCTATGAAAAACAACATTTTATTGTTCTTTGATTTTAAACTAATCTTATCTTATAAAAAACAATAAATGCCTGCATTTTATTTAAAAACTCTGTAACTTGCTTTTTAATTTATGATAGTACATTACATCTATAGGGAATATTTTATCTGTATACTACTACTCTTAAGTAGTTCAATTAGCTTATACAGTCAGGATATAATTGGAAAAGTTATAGACCAAGAAACTCAAGAACCAATCCCTTACGTAAGTGTCGTACTTAATGATGCTAATGGAACTATTAGTAATGAAGAGGGCAATTTTAGTATTAGTATTGCAAACCATACTTTAAAAAATGATTCTGTTTATTTTTCTTCAATCGGTTACAAAACAAAAGCCATTTTATTGCAAACTACTAAAAACACAACCATTTCCTTAGAACCTGAAATTCTAGAGCTTTCAAATGTGTATGTTTCAGGAAAAAAGCTTCCTGTAATTGAAATTATAGAAAAAATAAAAAGCAATCTCGCCAAAAACTATAGCAATAGCTCTACCAAGCAACGGTTTTTTATGAGAGAGTCATTCAAGCAATACTACAAAAAATTAGTGCTTAATTTTAAAGAATCGAGTATTAAAGAAATTTCAAAAAAACTCATTGATAGCATGGTTAGCACCATTCCCAAGCGAACTTCATATTATAATGAAACTATAGGCGACTATTATAGTAATACTGAACGGAACTATAAAAAATTACAAATTATAAAAACTTCAAAGCTATATCATGAAAATCAAGAAGAGTCATTTGATAAATTACAGAATAAATTCATTAAAGTACTTAATGCCAATGTAAAACCAAATTCGTATTTAAAAGTTAAATCGGGTTTTTTTGGAACTAAAATAGGTGTTGATTCAATTGTTAACAGCGCAAAGAACTTTGATGAAATTGAACAAGAATATGAACAAAAAAATTATTTTAATTCTCGTAAAAAAAGTATAGAACTGCTTTCTAAAAATGTTTTTTATAATGAAGAAACTGAAATTAATGTAATTCAATCTTCTGGTAAATACAACTTTACTAAAAAAGACTTTACCTACATTGATAATGAATTGGTATACATTATTGAATTTGCACCTAAACGATCCAAAGGCTTTAAAGGAACTCTATATGTAAATACCGATGATTTCGCAATAATGCGTTTAGATTACAATAATTCGAGTCCGGTTTACAATAAAATATTTAACATGTTTGGTGTTAATTTTAATCATATAAAATATCATGGAACCATGATATTTAGTAAGTTTGAGAACACCCCCTATTACAGTTTAAAATATTTGAGTCATGAAAATGGTAGGTCATTACTACTAAACAGGCCGCTTACCATAATAGAAAAAAACAAACACGTTAAAGGACGTAGAAAGCAAAATGAATTACGTCTTCAAATGAATTTTGATATTATTGACCGTGTAAAACGTGAACTTATCGTTTTTACTGAATCCTCAACTACTCCCGAAGAATTCATTAGTGTTAAAGAGAAAAAATTTGTTGATGTAAAATACTTCTCTAGTTACAATGCTAATTTTTGGAAAGGATACAATATCATTGAACCAAACAAAGCCATTAAAGAATTTACAGCTGTAAAATAATTATTATGAATATTCGGGAACCTTACCTATAACTCCCTCGTAAAAAGAATACATTAATTTAAAATCAGCCTCTTGATTGTCCGTTGGGTAAAAAGGTTTTGATACAATGTGTTGTTTATTACCATAGTCAAAGGCTACCATTACAATAGGCACATTAGCTAATTTTGCTATAAAATAAAAACCAGTTTTCCATTTAGAAACTTTTTTTCGAGTCCCTTCTGGAGCAATGTTTAAAATAAATTTTGAATGTTTTTCAAATAACTGAGCATAAGCTTCAACTGATTTTTGCCCTGGAGTTCTATCTAAAGCAAAAGCACCAACCTTTCGTAAATACCATCCAACGGGGCCGACAAATAACTCTTTTTTTGCTACAAAATTAATTGTTGTATTAGTAACTTTTCTAAGTAACAATCCCATATGTAAATCATGCCAATGTGTATGTGGAGCCGCAATAACTACATACTTATTTAATTCTTTAGGAAACTCACCAACTACTTTCCAGTTGAATATTTTATAATAAATAAATTTATACATCTCTTTTAGGGTTTATTATACAAATTTACACCATTTTATTATATTATAATTACTTTTATCCTCTATTGATATACTATGAATTTTATTCGAAAAATTATTAGCTACTTATACCCTATTATAATTAAAGAAATTGCTTCAGAAAGATCTGGAAATCTGGAAGTCACTTTAGTAAATGGGAAATTGGTTATCGATTCAGAAAACGCTAATTACAGTTATGGTACTCTGCAAAAAGTGTTAAAAAAAGGCTTGCTTTATATTGGTGCTGAAAAAGTAGAACAATTCAATTCGATACTTGTATTGGGGGTTGCTGGCGGAAGTGTGATTAAAACTCTTAGGAACGATTTTTATTCAAGTGCTAAAATTACTGGTGTAGAAATCGATCCTGATGTTATTGATTTGGCAAACAACTATTTTAAACTAAATAGTATTTCAAACTTAGACTTAATTATTGTAGATGCGTTTGAGTTTATAAAAACTACTAATACTACATATGATTTAATTATTATAGATATTTTTAACGACTCAAAAATGCCTCAAAAATTATTTGAAACTGATTTTTGGAACAACATATTACAGCTGTTAAACAATAAAGGAACTTGCTTATTCAATTCAATTTATACCTCCAAGCAAGATACACACCGAAACCAACAATTAAGTTCCTATTTAAAAAGTTTGTTTAAAACTAGCAAGCAGCTGAAAACACATGGGATTAATGAGCTATTTATTTTAGAAAAATAGTTCATTAATTTTTCCTATATTCTTTATTTGCCTGTACTAAATCCTCTGGAGTATCAATACCTATAGAAACATGATTAGTTTCCACCATTTTAATTGTTTTATTATAGGCCAAATAGCGTAAACATTCAATTTTTTCACTTGCTTCAAGATATTCCATTTCCATTTTAGTAAACTCTAAAATAGCTTCTTTTCTAAAAGCATAAATCCCTTGATGCTTGTAATATTTTGCTGCCGATTTTTCTCTTGGAAACGGTATTGGCGAACGCGAAAAGTATAATGCGTAATTATTGGTATCCACAATAACTTTTACATTATTCGTGTTATTAACTTCATCAATTTCATCTATTTGATGCATGATTGACGCTAAGTCTATCTCTTTATTCGTATCATTTTTATAAACTGCCAACAAGTCCGTTAAAGCTTCTTCATGTACGTTAGGTTCATCTCCTTGAACATTAACTACTATATCACAATCAATATTTGCAACAGCCTCAGCTATACGATCACTCCCACATTCATGTTCAGCAATACTCATTATTGCCTTCCCTCCATTACGTATTACTTCGTCAAAAATGATATCCGAATCTGTAACCACGTATACTTCTGAAAACAACTTTGTTTGCACAGCATTTTCATACGTGCGTATGATAACTGATTTCCCTGCTAAATCTTTCATTAGTTTACCTGGGAATCGTGATGCTTCATAACGAGCAGGGATCATTGCTATTATTTTCATAAATATAGTATTTGGTATTAGACAAATTTAACGCATTCGATGTGACAAATAAGTCATCTGTTTTACTTTTTTTTTTAAATTCTAACAAATAAAAACTGGTTATACCACATTGCCAATATTGATATGAATATTAAAATGATTGTAGTATACCTATAGTCTTTAGAAAATAAAAGTTTTGATTTTTTAGCAAGTACTATTAACGAACTAATAAAAGCTATTGTTGATATCGCTATTACTGCATATTGTAGTTCCGAAGTAAATTTTTCTAGGTTTTTATAATAAACAAATATATAGGTTGTAAAAATTGTCAGGGCACTTAAACCACAACAAATGGCGTATAATTTATTAAAATTCATCAATTAGCATTTTTTATATTTATCATGAAGTCCTTTTCCGGCTTCAATTAACGGAATTATTTTTTCTAAACGGGTACTTTTAGTTGTTTCTCTTTTAGCCTCAGTAATGTATTCAGCGTATTCGCGTTGTTTACTCAATGAAAGTTTATTGAAATAGCTTTTAAACTCTTCATCAACATCCATTTTATGTTCAATTAGTGATGGAATATTAAACGCTTTATTACGTTCTGCTTTAATTTCTTTACCTAACTTTTGATTTTCAATAGCTTCAGACACGTATAACTTAATTAACTCCACATCAGTAAGTTCATTATTTTCAAAACGCCATTGTCGTAATGCTTTCGTTTTTTCTTCTTGAGCATTAACTAACTTATTATGCTCATCTTTTAAGAACGCGCCTTGAAAAAACCAAATACTTGCATGATGTTTAAAGGAACCTAATCCTAGTACATTTTTACCCTTTAATGAATATACGGGAGCACCCCATTTAATAAATTCTTCAAGTTCGGTAGTTAGCAAAATGGTTCTTAAGCCTTCTAATAAATCAGAAAAATTAGGATGTATCTCAATATAATCATCTACGCTAATTGCTTTTTTCAATCGTATTTTTTTTAAATTTTGAACGAATTTTTTTAAAGAATAAAAACACAATTACTAGCAACCCAACTACTAATACAATTGCTAAAATCGGTAAAAATATTGCAACAACTGATAATGCTGTTGCACCTCCAGTTTCAACTGTTGCGACAATCGGGTTTGCAAATCCTGCTGTTGTGGTAGTTGAAGCAACTCGTGTAGTTGCTGCACTTCCTTTTATAGCCGCCGCTGTTCCTCCACCAGCAATAATTGCTAATGACCAAGTAATAATAGGATCCAAATTTGCTGCAGTACTCACTACAACAGCTGTTCCTGCAATTGCTGCTAATGGAACCGCAATAGTATCTAATAAATTATCAAAAACAGGGATATAATAAGCTAAAACTTCAAGGATAGTTGCAATTCCTAAGGTACAAAGTGCAGTAATACTTCCAATCCACTCCCAACTTTCGTTTAATGGTATTACTCCAAAATAAGATGCTAAACTTAACGCAAATAATGGAACGAAAATTCGAAACCCAACAGATGCCGCTAATCCAATTCCTAGAAATAAACTTAATAATGTTTCTGTAGTTTCAAGCATTTAATATGTATTAATCATCCGTAAAAAAATCATCTCCAAATCCTATTAAATATAGTTTTTCCTCGGCTCTAGTTATTGCCGTATACAACCAGCGCATATAGTCTTTATTCACGCCGTCTTTCAAATAGGGTTGTTCTACAAATACTGTTTTCCATTGTCCACCTTGTGATTTATGACAGGTCATTGCATAGGAGAATTTTACTTGTAAAGCGTTAAAATACTTATTTTGTTTAATTTTTACAAATTTCTTGTATTTTGAAGTCTCACTTTCATAATCTTTTTGAACCTCTTGATATAATTTATTCCCATCTTCATAGGATAAAGCTGGAGTTTCTGCAGTGATAGTATCTAATAACAATACGGTTTCAAAAGGAGCCATATTTGGATAATCGACCATGCGAACTTTTACTTCTGCAAAGCGAAACTCATAGAGTTCCTTAAATGAAAATATCTCTAAAACTTCAACAATATCACCATTAGCTATAAAACCAGCCTCACTACTTTCTTTTATCCAGAAGTAATTATTTTTTACAACCATTAAATAATCTCCAGCATTCAATTCGTTTTCTTGAAATAAAATTCTACTACGAATTTGTTGGTTATAAATATTTGCTCGCTTATTTGAGCGAACAATAATAGCAGTATCTTCTTTACTTTCTGAAGAATATGACTCCTCAATAGCGTTTTGGATTTCATAACCATCTTGTAAGCGTACAATATCTGGGAATGTCCCTAAATCAAATTCAAATGAATTAAAATAACTTGAAGCCAATTGTTCTCGTAATAAAGTGGCATTCGTTAATATCCCTGAGCCTTCTGCTTGACGAACTACTTCGTCCAACTCAATAAAATCAACCTCTTTATTATAATTCAAAGCTAATTTTTGCTCGTCTAAAGCCGGACTAACATCTAACTTAATAGGTGGTAATTGAGCTGTATCGCCTATAAAAACTAGTTTACATTTACTACCTGAATACACATATTGCAATAGATCGTCCAGTAAGGATCCGTTTTCAAAAAGTTTAGAATCAATATTTATATCAGATATCATTGAAGCTTCATCAATAATGAATATCGTATTTTTATGTTTATTGGGTTGCAATACAAAACTAACTCCTCCTCCACTTTGTTTTTTTGGAAAATATATTTTTTTATGAATTGTAAGCGCTTCTCTTTTTGAATATTTTGAAATAACTTTAGCCGCACGACCCGTTGGTGCTAATAAAACAGCACTTTTATGTGCATTCCACAAACTATTTACTAGTGTACTTATTAAAGTCGTTTTACCTGTACCAGCATACCCTTTTAATACAAATAAATTATCTTCCTTATTATCTAGCACGAAATTTGCAAGACGTTGTAATACAACATCTTGTTTTAAAGTAAGATCGAAAGGGAAATTTTCTTTTAATAACGTATGAAACTGCGTACTATTCATGTAATAAATCTAAAGTATAATCATTGATTTCAAAGATAGTTAGTATTTTTCCTTTTATTACTTTACTGATTGAAAAAAAAATGTAAATTTGTGCAATGACATTAATTAAATTTTTATAAAAATGATAACAATAATTTTAATTATTTTAACAATAGTAGCAATCTTCGCAATAGTAAAGTTGATTGATAAATTTGTACCTCAAAATAAAAAATGGATATTCACAATACTATTTTGGATAGCTGCATTATTTATTGGTAAAGCTTTATATGATTCTATTATGGAACCTATCGAATTTAAGGAAATTAAAAAAGTTCGTTATGCTAAAGTAATTGAAAATTTAAAAGATATTAGGGATGCTGAAATTGCACACAAAACTATTACAGGAAAATATAACGGTGATTGGAATTCTTTAGTTAAATTTATTGATACTGCTGAGTATACATTAACACAACGTAGAGACACAACCGTTAAAGATATTGAATTATCAAAACAATTTGGTATAGATATGTTTAAAGAAAAAGTTCTTATAGATACTTTAGGAACAGCATCTGTTAAAGATTCAATCTTTAAAAATTCCGACCGTTATAAAACCATGATGAATATTCCTGGTGTTGACAATGCTAAATTCACTTTAAAAGCTGGTGAACTAGTAAAAGGAAAATCTAAACTCCCTGTATTTGAAGCGTCAATGAACAAGAAACTTATTTTAGCTGATCAACCTGATTACTTAGTTTTTGAAGAATCAGAAACTGTAGCTGTTGATGGTGTAAATGGAGCTAGCATAAAGGTTGGTTCAATGGATGAAATAAGTACTAATGGTAACTGGCCAAGATACTATGACGAAAATAAGTAATATAAACTTACTCTCGAATAAAATATTGTCCGTTCAAGCTAGCTTGAATGGACTTTCTTTTTGTATTCTAGATCCGATTGAGAAAAACATTCTATATCTAAAGGAAACTAAATTTGATACTCAAAAAAATTCGTTAGAAATAGAAAAGCTATTGATAGCAGCGTTTGAAACAACTCCTGAATTACAACAAGAATTTAAAAAAGTTAATTTAATTCATCAAAACAATATCTGTACCTTTGTACCTAAAGGTTTATATGATGAAAACAATTTAATTGACTATTTAAAATTCAATAATAAAATTTTTGAATCTGACTTTATAGCAACTGACGAAATAGCTACTAAAGAAATTATGTCGGTTTATGTGCCTTTTGTTAATTTAAACAACTATTTTTTTGATTTGTTTGGCACATTTGAATATCATCATGCCAATACAATTTTGGTAAAACAGTTACTGGAGATAGCTACTTTTAAAACAACTACCCTATACTGTAATGTTTCTGCCACTTCATTTGAGTTAATTTATATTAAAGATGGCGAGCTAAACCTATTTAATTCTTTTGAATTTGACGCAAAAGAGGATTTTATTTATTACATCCTTTTTACAATTGAACAATTAAAATTAGATGCTGAAACAATTGATTTAGTATTATTAGGGGAAATAGGTTTAGATGATGAAACATATAGTATCCTATACCAATATATTAGAAACGTCTCTTTTGGTAGTAGAAACACCCAATTTATTACAAGAGATATTGAACAAAAACCAAAATACGGCTACAGTAACTTTAGCTTATTAAACTCTTTTTAAATGCGAATAATTTCTGGAAAATATAAAGGAAGACGAATTACTGCTCCTAAAAAATTGCCTGTACGACCAACAACCGATTTGGCAAAAGAATCGTTATTTAATATATTAAACAATGACTTCTATTTTAACGAAATAACCCTGTTAGATTTGTTTTCAGGAACGGGAAATATTAGTTATGAATTTGCTTCTAGAGGTTGTGAAAAAATAACTGCTGTAGATGCTGATTTTGGTTGTGCTGCTTTTATAAGAAAAACTTCCGAAGATTTTGAGATGGATATTGACGTTATCAAGAGTGATGTATTCAAATTTTTAGAACGTGTAAAGCTAAAGGCTAATGTAGTTTTTGCCGATCCTCCTTATGATTTTAGTGATGAAAAATTTGCTCAAATTAGGCAATTGGTTTTTGATAATAATATCCTTACAGACAATGGCTACTTAATCATAGAACATTCCACATACACAAAACTAGATCATTTAGATCATTTCAGTTATGCTAAAAAATATGGTGGTTGTATGTTTAGTTTTTTTGAATATCCACAAATTAAATCACAAGAAGAAGAGTGATTTCTATATAAATTTTTCAAACTGTTTTTTTAGTTTTAGTTGAAAATCAGTTGGAAGAATAAAAAAAAGCAGACCATAAGCCGGATTCTGTTCTCTTAAAAAGAGCCCTTATCATTTATCTAGTACTACAATTACTTGTAGTATCGAACCGCTTACCCTCCAACTTCGGGCGTACAACCCTCAAACATTGGTTTACATAACGTTGCACCACATAGAGTTTACCTGGTTTCACTACAGCATTACCTGTACATACTTTCTGTTGCACTTGTCCGCATCTTTCGACGGACGGGTGTTACCCGCTATATTGTACTATGGTGTCCGGACTTTCCTCTCTTCTTTTCAGAACAGCGATAAGGTAGTCTGCTTGCCGCAAAAATAAGATTAAAATGTTAATAACTCCGCTTAAAATTGTGAATTCTGAATTCAATAATCACAATTGAATTTCTATATTTGTGATGTTAATATTTTTCAATGGAACACTTTGTAGTATCAGCAAGAAAATACAGACCCAAAACATTTTCCGATGTTGTTGGCCAACAGGCTATAACCAATACTTTGCTTAATGCTATTGAAAATAACCACTTGGCTCAAGCATTATTATTTTGCGGTCCAAGAGGGGTTGGTAAAACTTCTTGTGCGCGTATTTTAGCAAAAAAAATTAACCATCAAGAAGGTCATGACAATGCAAATGAAGATTTCGCGTTTAATGTATTTGAATTAGATGCTGCTTCAAACAATTCAGTTGATGATATTAGAAGTTTAATTGATCAAGTTCGCATTCCACCTCAAGTTGGAACTTATAAGGTTTATATTATTGATGAGGTACACATGTTATCACAAGCTGCTTTTAATGCTTTTTTGAAAACACTTGAAGAACCACCTAAACACGCTATTTTTATATTAGCAACAACGGAGAAACATAAAATCATACCTACAATCCTATCGCGTTGTCAGATTTTTGATTTTAAACGAATTACCGTAAAAGACGCTGCTAATTACTTAGCTTATATTGCAAAAGAACAAGGAATTACTGCTGAGGATGATGCGTTGCATATTATTGCGCAAAAAGCTGATGGAGCTATGCGTGATGCATTATCAATATTTGATAGAGTAGTAAGTTTTTCAGGTAAAAACTTAACAAGAGCAGATGTTACCGAAAATTTAAATGTTTTGGATTACGACACCTACTTTAAGGCTACAAGTTTAATTTTAGAAAACAACATTCCTCAATTATTACTTTTGTTTAATGAGTGTTTATCAAAAGGTTTTGACGGACACCATTTTATATCAGGGCTTGCCTCCCACTTTAGAGATTTACTGGTTTGTAAAAACCCAGCTACTATTCAGCTACTAGAAGTTGGTAGTAAAGCACAAGAACAATATTTAGAACAATCACAAAAAACATCACAAGTTTTTTTAATTCAAGGAATTGATACAGCTAATGATTGTGACTTGAAATACAAAACAAGTAAAAATCAACGTTTACTCGTTGAACTAACACTAATGCAATTAGCTTCTATCACTTTCGAACTCAATGAGTCGGGAGAAAAAAAAAAATCTAACAACTATATAATTCCTGCTACTTTTTTCATTTCTACCAATACTCCTAAGGCACCTTTACCAAAAGTTATACCTGATGTAGTTGAGGAACCTAAAGCTACATTGGTTGAACCAGAAAAACCTAGTGTAGAAAAAACTGAATTACCTAAATTAAAAGCACCCGCTTCCTCAAGAAGTAAAGTTTCAGGATTATCATTATCAAGTATACGTAAAAAGAAAGAGCATTTAGATGCCAAACTTGCTGAAGAAGTACAACATGAAGAACTTCCTACAGAAGATTTCGAAGAAGAAGAACTCATAAAACATTGGATTGAGTACACCAAAAAACTTGACAATGATGGAGCAAAAATTGTAGCTTCTATATTTGATATCACAGACAAAGAGAAAAGGGAAAAGTTAACCATTAAAGGAACTATAATCCATATTGAAGTACCCAATGCTTCTATGCAAATGGATATTCATGGCGCACAGTACGGAATACTTTCATATGTGCGAAAAAAATTAAGTAATTATGACATTAACATACAAGTTGATGTTAATGAAGAAATTTCGAAAAAATATGTATTCTCTGCAGTAGATAAATACGAGAAATTACTAGAAATGAATCCTGCTATAGGTTTATTACGCCAAGAATTCGGTTTAGACATTAAAGATTAAATACCACACATTATATGTTAGGATTAAAATTACCTACAGACCCAAGATGGGTAAATATTGTTGAAAAAAACATTTCTGAAATCCTTTGCGATCATGCCTTTTGTGAACAAAAAGCGGCAAGTACAGCTATTTCACTAATAGTGGGTTTTCCAGAATACAGCGATTTAATAACGGAAATGGTTGCTTTAGTTAAGGAAGAAATGAGTCACTTTAAAATGGTTCATGACTTAATTTTGGAGCGAGGCGAAACCTTAGGAAGGGACCGAAAAGACGATTACGTATTACAATTACTTAAGTTTTTTCCAAAAGGCGGTAGTAGAAATACGCAATTGGTACATCGTTTATTATATGCTGCATTAATTGAAGCGCGCAGTTGTGAACGATTCCGTTTATTATCAGAAGAACTAAAAGATAAAAAACTAGCTGACTTTTACCGGGATTTAATGGTTAGTGAAGCTAATCACTACACCATGTTTTTACAATTTGCTAGGCAATATGGTGACGATTTAAACGAGGTAAACAATAAATGGCAAGACTTGTTAGTTTTTGAAGCCAATATCATGAAAGACCTTGGTACTAATGAAACAATTCATGGCTAACAGCTCTAAATTGGTAATAAAAAGTAAATACCATATAATATTATTATATAATACTTTGTATTTCATGTAATAAAAATAGTACATTTGCGGCTGATTAAAAATAAAGGCTTCGTATTGTTACCTAACTCTTAATCAAGAATCTAAATTTGCTTATTATGAAACGTATTAATGAATACAAGAAATTATTTAATGTTGATAAAAATACTGATCTTAAGGTATTAAAAAAATCGTACCGAAATTTAGTAAAAGAATGGCATCCTGATAAGTTTCAAGCAGATGATGAAAAAGCGGCTTTAGCTGATGAAATGGGTAGAAAAGTAATTGATGGCTACCACTTTTTAGTAAGTATTAACCCTGATACAATTGCTGCTAATCAAGAAGACTATACTAAAACAATAACTTCTGCTGGAATAGCTGATTTTAGCCATAAAGGACAAGTACTTGAATTGGTATTTACCGATGGGGCTACTTATGAATACTTTGGTGTTTCAAGACCTTTATTTCAAAAATTTGTAAATACCGATAAACAATTACGTTTTGCAAAGCGTAACTTCTTTAATGGATTAACATACAGAAAATCAAAAAGAGATGCTGTTGTAGCATAATTCTTTAATTTAGTTTATAAAAAAGTCCTCGTTATTAGTAACGAGGACTTTTTGCTTTTATAGTATTTCTTAATTATCTTTATAGTATAAGGTTTTCACCATCCCGTCAGACAATCCTATTTTTGGTACAAATATTTTTTTGGCTCCAGCCCATTTCATAGCATTTAAATAAATTTTTAATGCTGGGATAATAACATCAGCCCTATCAGGGTTTAATCCAATTTCAGTAACTCTATCAGAATATGACATTGCGTTAAAAAAGTGATATTGAGCGTTTAAAAAAATATATGATAATGGTTTATCGGCTGTTTTTCCTGAAAGACGATGTATTTTATTAATATTTCCTCCAGAACCTATCATAATTACTTTATCCAGGTTTTTAGTATTACTTTTTATCCAGTCTTTAATATCGTCCCAGTTAATTAATTCATCAACTGATTTATTTATTAAACGAACTGTACCTACTTTAAATGAAGTTGAATTAATTATTCTTCCGTTAGAAAATACAGTAACCTCTGTACTTCCACCACCAACATCTACATATAAATAATTAGAATTTTTATCAATAAATGTTTTTAAATCTGTGGATGCAATAATAGCGGCTTCTTTTTTTCCATCAATTATTTCAATTTTAATTCCACACTCCCTTTTTAATACATCAACTAACTCCTCACCGTTTTCCGCTTCGCGTAATGCAGAAGTAGCACAAGCCATATATTTGATAACATCATTGGACTTCATTAATAATCTGAAAGCATTCATGGTGTCTTTCATTTTAATAATATTGTCTTCCGAAATTACTCCGGTAGTAAATGAATCTTGCCCTAAACGAATTGGAACACGAACCAAAGAACTCTTTTTGAATTTAGGTTCTTTCCCTTTTCCTTCAATAACATTTATTATTAATAAACGTACGGCATTGGAGCCAATATCTATTGCTGCGTATTTTTTTATAATCATTTTACTACTGTAATTTTATTTACGTAATATTCATATGTTTTCACTTGAGATCGCAGAGGATCACCAGTGTTATTCCTATAAGAATTATCCTGATTTTCAGAAAAAACTCTTGCTTTTACATTATCATTCCAACAAATTGAAAAGGTATCAATCAATTCCTGTTTTATATCTTCATCATAGATAGGACAAGTTACCTCTACCCTATTATCTAAATTTCTAGTCATCCAATCAGAAGATGAAATGTAGACTTCTTCTTCACCTTTAACACCAAAAATCATCATTCTAGGATGCTCTAAATACTTATCCACAATACTTATAGCTTCAATGTTCTCACTTAGCCCTTTAACTCCAGGTATCAAACAACACACCCCTCTTATAATCATTTTTATTTGTACACCTGCGCTACTTGCTTCGTACAATTTATCAACCATTTTATAACTGGTAATACTATTCAGTTTTAATTTTATTTGTGCAGATTTTCCTTCTAATGCTTTGTATATTTCCTTATCAATCAAACGTATAAAACCATTTTTAGCGTAATGTGGAGATACCAATAAGTGCTTGTATTTATTTACTATATAATTCGTTTTCAAAAAGTTAAAAACTTTTCTTAAATCTTTTAAAATATCTTGATTTGCTGTAAACAAGGTATAATCGGTATATACTTTCGCAGTAGAATTATTGAAATTACCCGTACTAATAAATCCATATAACTTTATTTTCTTTCCTTCTAAACGCTCAACCAAACACACCTTACTATGAACTTTTAGTCCTTTAACACCAAAAATCAACTTTATTCCTTCGTCCTGCATTTTTTCGGCATATTCCATATTTGATGCTTCATCAAACCTGGCTTGTAGTTCTATTTGTACTGTGACTTCTTTCCCATTTTTTGCGGCATTTATTAAAGAACTAATAATGTGAGAAATTTTTGCGAGACGATAAATTGTTATTTTAATAGTTTTTACTTTCGGATCCAAAGCGGCTTCACGTAAAAACTTAATGATATATGAAAATGTATGATATGGTGTATATTGCAAGAAATCTTTTTGAGCAACTTTTTCAAATAAATTGTCATTTAATGATACTCCGCTAATTGAAAGTGGTTTTTGTTTTGCATACAACAAATCCTTTCTTCCCATATCTGGGAAATCCATATAATCTCTACGAAAATGATATCTTCCTCCTGGAATTACACTATCATTAGCTTCAACTCCCATTTTATTCATTAAAAACTCTAAAGTATCTGAAGCAATTGTTTTGTCATATATAAATCGAACAGGATCGCCATCTACTCTATTCTTAACACTTTTTGATAATTTTTCTAAAAAACTAACTCCTAAATCAGATTCAATGTCAAGTTCCGCATCACGAGTTATTTTTATCATGTGTGCTTCAATAGTCTGATAATTAAAAATACTGAAAATGGAATCTAAATTATAGCGAATTAAATTATCTAATATAATAATACAGTCCTTATCGTCTACTTTTGGTAACACTACAAAACGATACACATTTCGTGGGATTTCTAATAGTGCATATTGATTTTTTGTGTCAGATAATTTCATTTTAACTACTAAATAAGCTGCTGAATCTTTCAGCCTAGGCATTGGTGTATCATCATTCAAAACAATAGCCATCAAAGCAGGACTTACCTTTTCCACATAAAAATTAGTAATAAATTCCTTATGTTCAGTGTGAGTGATTTGATTTTCTTTTAAAACATATATGTTTTCCTCCTCCAATTGAGCATATATCTCATCTAAAATAGCTAAACTTTTAGCTTGTTGAATGATAACTTCTTTTGTTATCAGTTCCAGAAGCTCATCAGCTCGGTACACTCCTAAGGCCTTTCTACCGCCTTTTCCTGCTTCAGAAATACGTTTAACAGTAGCGTATCTAACCTTAAAAAACTCATCTAAGTTGTTGGAAAAAATACCAATAAATCGCAATCGTTCCAGTAATGGAACCAACGAATCTGCAGCTTCCTGTAATACCCTTGCGTTAAATTGTAACCAACTTAATTCTCTGTTTATATACTTGCCTTTTTTATTTACCATTTTTTATTTTAATATTCTATTCTGATTACAAATATAAATTCTGAGTTAATTAATACGACCTCAATTCCTTCGGGAATATTTTATAAATCGTTTTTCCTTTAGTAAGGTTTTCCCAGGAATCAATATCAATTACTATAAAGCCACAAGTGGGTATTGTATCAAATGTATTGACAAACTCAGTAACTGCAAAATTATGAGCGAAAATCATTACATTATTTACCTGATTATGGCATTTCTTTATTGTTTTTATAAGATTTTCTCCTGAAAAATCATATAGTTCATTTACATAATCAATAGCAACTTTTTTTAAATTTCAAATTTCAATAAAAATTGATGCTGTGTGTTTAATCCATATTGATGGAGAACATAAAATAATATCAATAGTGCTAAATAATTTATTTATATGTTTTTCAATTAATGCTGCATCTTTAAGGCCTTTTTTATTTAAAGGTCGTTTAAAATCCGAAGCTTGATGCCTTCAAGAAGACTTTGCATGACGGATAATAAATATTCTCATCATTTTTAACTACATATTATTAGTTAGGTATCAATCCCTAAATATAGGTATTTGTACTGTTTAAAGCATCTAGTCACTTAATTATCGTTGTTTTAATATTTATTTAGTGTACTTTTGTAATCCTTTACAATTGCTATTTTAAAATAGCAAAAACTATATTTGTTTCCCCTAACAAAAAAACTTCCTTTCATTTTAGTATTTTAAAAGCGTCCCAAGTTTAGCTTTGAATGTTTCCTCTGTATGTTATCATTTAAGAAAAATGAAACATTGGGGATTATAAATGAAATATATTTAACCATTAGAAAAGCAATATTTTTAATATTAAAACTAATTTTTAGTTACAATTCAATAACAACAAATCAGTAAACTTTTTTACTAATCATTTCACATAATTATAAAAAAAAACCATCAATAATCTATTATTATCACAATAGATGTCTAAAAATAAATACAATCATTATGAGAAAATTAATTTTAATCATGGTAACACTACTCAGTTGCCCTTTTATAATAAGCGCCCAGCAGCAACCACAGTTTACACACTACATGTTTAACACTGTAGCAATAAATCCTGCATACGCAGGTAGTAGAGGCTCTTTATACGCAGTAGCAGTTAATAGAAATCAATGGGTTGGGCTTGATGGTGCTCCAAGAACAACAACGGTTTCTGCAAACACACCGCTTAGAAACAATAAAATGGGTTTAGGACTTTCAATAGTTAATGATCAAGCAGGATATCAAAACTACACTTCATTTTATGTGGATTATTCTTATACGGTTAAAGTGAAAGAAGAACACTACTTCTCTTTTGGTGTAAAAGGAGGTTTTAGTCAGTATAGTCTTGATCAAGAATTTTACACTTTTGAATCAATAGCTGAAGACCCTAGTTTAAATGAAAAATTAAATAGATGGACTCCTAATGTCGGAGCTGGTTTATATTATCACACCAACAAATGGTATTTTGGACTTTCAACTCCTAGATTAATAACAACAGATTATGATAAAAATGATGATTACGTAGCCTTAGAAAGAAACCATTATTTCGCAATTGGAGGATACGTATTTGATTTAACACCTAATACAAAACTTAAACCATCATTTTCTACAAAATATACAAAAGGAGCGCCTGTGTCTGTTGAATTAAGTGCGCTATTTTTATTATATGAAAAAATTTGGATAGGAGGATCATACAGACATGATGATGCTTTTGGAGGTCTGTTTGATATAAAGTTAAACAAACAACTAAGGGTAGGTTATGCATATGAATACTCCTTCTCAGATATAAGGAAATACACATCAGGATCACATGAAATCATCTTAATTTATGAATTCAAATTCCCTTCAACTAAATATAAATCACCTAGATACTTTTAATGCAAACAACGTATAAAAAATTCAAGGGTAAAAAATATAATCACATGAAAATACTTCTACTATATCTCTGTCTATTTCTTTCAAGTTTAACCCTTTATGCTCAAAGTGGAAAAATTAAACAAGCTGATAAGCTTTTCGATAAATTTTCCTATGTAAAAGCTATAAAACTCTATAAATCAGCCTTAGAAAAAAAACCTAGTGATTTATATGCAAATAAAAAATTAGGAGATTGTTATATGTTGTTACGTCAACCACAAAAAGCAGTTCCTTATTATAAAATCGCGCTAAAAAAAAATGACATCAAACCAAGCTATTACTATATCTATGCACAAGCATTAAGAGCTTCTGGTGAATACAAAAAATCAAAAAAATGGATGAAAAAATTCAAGGCTACTGGTGTTGTTGATTCACGCGTCGAACAATATTTTAATAACCTTGATTTTATTGATGCTATGCATAAACGGAAAAATAGATATGCAATTAAAAATAGCTCTTTGAATACTGTAAATAGTGACTATGGAGCAGTTAACTATAAAGGAAATACCTATTTTGTTTCTGCACGCGAAGATGATGACGCTAGTTCAAAAAGGATTTATAATTGGAATAATCAACCTTTCTTAGATATTTTTAAAAAAAGTGATACCTCTAATGTTGTTATTAGGATGGCGGATGATGTGAATACAAAATTTCATGAGGGATCTGCGTGCTTTACACCAAATGGAAAATTCATGTTTTTTACACGAAATAACTATTATAATAATAAAGCTATTAAAGATGATAAAGGAACCAATAATTTAAAAATATTTAAAGCCGAATGGATTGATGGTAAATGGCAAAATAGTAAACCATTATTTTTCACTAGTGACTCCTATTCTGTTGGGCATCCAAGTGTAAGTGCTGATGGTAAAAAACTATTCTTTACCTCTGACATGCCAGGTGGTTTTGGTGGAACTGATATTTATGCTTCTGAAATTCATGAACGTGGTGGAGTAAAAAAACCTATAAACCTTGGTGAAACCATTAATACAGAAGGAAACGAAATGTTTCCTTTTTACCATGCATTAGATGATAAATTGTATTTTTCCTCAGAAGGTCATTTAGGACTTGGACAATTAGATATTTTTTCAGCAGATAATATTGAGGGTAAATATGAAAACGTTACTAATCTTGGAGAACCTATTAATAGCGTTAGTGATGATTTTTCGTACAATTTAAATAACTTAGGATCAGAAGGATTCGTCTCTTCTAACAGAGAAGGAGGTGTTGGAGACGATGACATATATACATTTACTAGAATAAGTGACTTTATCTTGAAAGGTATAATTACAGATAAAATAACGAATGAACCTTTAAAAAATGTAACCGTTATTCTATCAAATAGCAAAGCAGAAATTTTGTTTAAAATAACAACAGGAGAAGATGGCTATTTTGAAAAAAAAATTAATAGAAACACTTATTTCCAACTAAATGGTGATAAACAAAAATTTGAAAACACTTTGAAATCATTTGATTCGTTCAACCAAGAAACCTATACTGAAATGATTGTTAATATGGAATTGGAGCCTTTAAAAGACATGAATGTATTGGCAGGGTTAAGTACTGATATTATTTATTTTGATTTTGATAGTAGCGCTATAAGAGACGATGCAAAACCAGAGTTAAATAAAATCATAGCTGTAATGAATAAATATAAAAATATGATAATTCATATTGAATCTCATACAGACTCCAGAGGATCAAAAGACTATAATGAAAGACTCTCCTCAAGAAGAGCAAAGTCAACTTATGATTATTTTATAGAACAAGGTATTGAAAGTTTTCGTATTACCGCTCACAAAGGATATGGTGAATATCAATTAACCAATAATTGTGGTGATGGTATAAAATGTGATGACGACCAACATCAACAAAACAGACGAACAGAATTTATAATTGAAACGCTAAAATAATAATGAAATAAACGCTTTATATTTTGTATCAAAATTAGGTAAGTGTGAATATTTAAATCAACACCTAAATCAATGTGATTTTTGATAAATTATTTAATGTGTTTTACTATTCAAAGCATCATTATTTATTATAAGCATAAATACAGTAAATAAGCCATCATGAAATTCCTAAAAAAAACTCACATTAATCGTCAAAACCATAATATAACTTACAATTAATTAAAAAATAACAACAAAAAACAATATTATATAATGTATAACTAGAATCAAAACAAATAAGCAAACAAACACTTAATACTTAGTATTATAAACCTTATTTCGTATATTTGCTGTGCCCAATAAACTTCACAAAAAAAGCAATTAAACTTGCTTCGTCCCCCGACAAAACTTCACAAAAAAAGCAATTAAACTTGCTTCGTTCCCCAACGAAACTTCGCTAAAAATAGTTCACTATATAAGCGTCCCAAGTTTATTATTGAATTCAATATCTGTATGTTAACATTTATAATAATGAAAATATTAAGGTTATGAAAAAATTATTCTGTTTAATTATTTTTTTGATTACAAGTATAACTTTTAGTCAAAAGAATCAGTATGCAAAAACATTACACATTTCTGTTTTAGAAAAAAGTAATGTACCATTGTCTAATAAGGTACATAAATATACCTATACGGTTACTAACAATTCAAGTAACAATATTAAGTACCTAATCAATGTTACACCTATTGATTGTAAAAGGAAGTCTTCAGGAATGAGCGTAAGAATACTTGATACTTCATTAAAAAAAATGACCGTTATCTCCCCCCATGAATCAAAATTATTTGAAATTGAATTACGAAGAAATCACTTAACAAAATTAGACACATGGTCATGTCTAAAAATTAATGCAGTTGATCGTGATAATAATCCTGTCTCTAATATAATAACAGTATCACAATTCATACCCGACACCAAAAATTTTCAATAATATTTAACTAACCTGTCTAAATTTAAGATAGTTATGAAAACAACTATATCCACACGAACATATAAACTATGTTTTACAGTAATCTTATGCTGTACAATGTCATTTATGAGTGCTCAAATAAAAAAAACATTTGAATCACGTTATTCTGAAACTGTAAACGGGAATGTCACTATGATTGCTAATAATGTACTGTCTAGGCACGCTACTAATACCTATAATGGTAATTCAGGTAATCATGATTTTAACAACAATGTTTTTGTTGACATTGACACTGACAACAGCACATTCAACTCTAGTAATGCAATTTTTAACAATCCTGAGTCAAGTGCAAATTGTTTAGTTATTAAAAAAGCTTTTTTATATTGGGCAGCAGCCGATAAAGAAAAAAATAATCCAAATAATGAACCAAATTGGAACTTTGATAACATTAAATTAATGTTACCTGGATCTGGAATTTACAGTACATTAACTGCAGATGATGTTATTTACCGCGGAAGAGATGATAATGGTGATGGAATTACAAATGATCATTTTGTTAATGACCCATATATCTGCTTTAAAGACATCACAAGTCAAGTACAATTATTGAGCTCACCTTTTGGAACATATCAAGTTGCAAACGTTAGAGCAAAAGATGGAGCACTAAGTGGCCACAACAGTGGAAACATAGGAACATCAGGTGGTTGGGAAATTGTTTTTATCTATGAAAATCCAATATTACCTAAAAAAAACATTACTATTTTCGATGGATATGCACATATTACTAGCTCAGTGAATAATTTTGAAATTGAGTTTGATGGTTTTACAACTGTTCCTACTGGTAATGTAAATACAAATATTTTATTAGGAGGATTAGAAGGAGATAGAGATTTAGGTAATGATAGGTTACAGATTAAAAATGTAGCTAATAATTGGGTAGATATTTCAACACCAAATAGACCTGCTAATAACTTTTTCAATAGTAAGATAACCAAAGATGGAACTGATTTTACTACAAGAACCCCTGCAAGTTTAAATACATTAGGATTTGACGCTGGGGTTTTTACTTTAAATAATAACAATAATAGTAATATTGCTAATAATCAAACATCTGCTACGTTAAGGATGACTTCTAATCAAGAAACTTATGGATTATTTTTATTAGGGTTAGCTGTTGACGTTTGGGAACCAAATATTACACCAATAGTTTTACAAACAAGTATTTCTCAATCAACAATAGTTAGTGAAAATGATACTATAGACTTTGATTTTGACATACAAAACACAGGTAATGATAACGCAGTAAACCTTGTTATTACAACCTTAATTCCAGAAGAATTAGATTTTATTACCGCTAACACAATCCCTGGGGTAATATCAAGTTATAATTCTATAACTCGAATATTAACTTTTACAGTTACCGACGATAGCTTAACTACTATAAATTCTACCTTATTTACATTAGGTTTCACTATGAAAGTAAAAGATAAATGTTACTTTTTAGAAACTAACTGTAGTGATAACTTTCAAATTCAATTAGAAGCTACCTATAATGGGGTTATGAACCCAAAAGAAGTAACTGTAAATAGTTCTTCAGGAACCGATAATTGTGGTTTAGGTAATAATACACCTAATAAATTCACCATAACTCAACCAGCTTTAGTTAACTGGAGTACACCTTCAAATTCTTTAAATAGTATCATTGAATGTAATAATCAACAAGCTATTAATGATGCACAAACACTATTTCCTGAGTTAGGAGATTGTAATTTAAATATTGTAAAAACTTCGGGGAACTTTGAAGCATCAACATCATGCCCAACAAACGGTACTTATACCAATACTTGGATATATACGGATGTTTGTGGGAGAGTTAGTAGTCTATTTACCCAAATAATAACTATTCAAGACACAACTCCTCCAGTTATTGTAGCTGCTCCAGCCGCTATTTCAGTACAATGTGTTGATGACATTCCCGCAATGATCAGCTTAGCATATTCCGATAATTGTGATACAAACGGAACTGTATTAGGTGTTGATCAAACGCAAGTTGGAGACAACTGTGGTGGGACAATCACTAGAACATGGAATATTGCAGATACTTGTGGTAATAATGCAACTCAAGTAAGTCAGATAATAACTATTCAAGATACTACTCCACCGATTATTGTAGCTGCGCCAGCTGCTATTTCAGTACAATGTATTGATGATGTTCCTGCAATGATCAGCTTAGCTTATTCTGATAATTGTGATACAAACGGAACTGTATTAGGTGTTGATCAAACGCAAGTTGGAGACAACTGTGGTGGGACAATCACTAGAACATGGAATATTGCAGATACTTGTGGTAATAATGCAACTCAAGTAAGTCAGATAATAACTAT
>Ga0209395_1001243_pt1 | contig 36168 bp, 29 predicted proteins | sample GOMGulsemesocosm_3_FD_184635 | JGI IMG/M metagenome (GOLD analysis project Ga0209395, IMG submission 184635) | Methane-oxidizing microbial communities from mesocosms in the Gulf of Mexico - GOM9D Gulf of Mexico (SPAdes) (version 2) | ecosystem: Environmental > Aquatic > Marine > Cold seeps...
GGCTCTAATATTGCACCGTTAAATGCAATTTTATCAAACTGAGGTACCATTTGACCTCGTTTAAACTCACCTAAATCACCGCCCTTTTTACCAGACGGACATGACGAATATTTTTTGGCTAACGTTTGAAACTTAGCTCCTTTACCTAACTGTTGAATAATATCTTCTGCTATTTCTTTGTGCTTAACCAATATGTGAAGTGCGTGCGCTGTTGCTGCCATGTTGAAACCTTTTTAATACCATTTGAGTAAACACGCATATTATAGCGGTTAATGAATTAACTATTCTAATATTAACTATCGGGAATAAAAAAGCCCCGACTCTTTCGAATCAGGGCTTCAATATGTGGTACCGGTGGGCGGACTCGAACCGCCACGTCTTTCGACGGGGGATTTTGAATCCCCTATGTATACCAATTTCATCACACCGGCTTAAATATCTTTCGTTGTTACAACCAAAGATTTAAAACTGTTATTCATCAACACAAGTGCATTAATGAATCTGTTCGGCATTATACGAAAATAACTTAATTTAGCAATATATTTTATTATTCTACCGACTGTTTGCTGAATATTTATACGTTTGTGATGTTTACAAAATTATTAAAATTTTCATTGGTTAATTTTTATCAACAGCTTTGCTAGAATAGTGGAAATTTGTATATTCACTCTTTTAGGCTTTTAATGTCATCTGTAACTTCTGATAGTGTAGAAACGTTCCCACGCGCTGGCTTTCGTCGCCGCTTAGCTTCCTGGGTTTATGATTTTTTAATTGCCACAGCTGTTTACATGACCGCTGGCGCAATGTCATTCCTCATCATGTACTTAGGGTTTCACTTTGGTTTGTTTAGCATGCAAGGCTACGAACACTTTTCAGATGCTATTGCTAATACTGCATGGTTAAAGTGGCCGAATGAGTTTTGGAAACTAGCTTGGGTATCGTTATTCTTTATTTGGTTCTGGTCTAAAACAGGCCAAACATTAGGCATGAAAGCGTGGCGTTTACGTGTGCAAAACCAAGATGGTTCTTTAATTAGTAAAACAACCGGATTAAAAAGACTATTCCCTACCCTGTTAGGTTTAGGCAACTTCACCGTAATATTTGATCGTAAAAATAAATTAAGCTTACAAGACCGGCTGACAAAGACTGAAATAGTGGTGTTAACGTTAGAAGCTAACCGCGGCCGTTTATAGAGCTTGGACAAAATAAAAGGCATGATAAAACTTTATCATGCCTTCTCTCATAACTATTCTTTAGTAAAACTTATCGTCTAATACAAAGTTAACTGGGCCGTTTATTCATTAAGTACAAGGCTAGCGAAACAAATATTACACTTGGCATTAGCGCTCCAAAAGCAGCCGGTAATTGATATACCAAACTCAATGAACCTAATACTTCATTAGTTATAAAAAATGTAATTCCTGTCCCTACTCCCATCATTATTCTTGCTCCCATAGAAACAGAACGTAACGGCCCAAAGACAAAAGACAACGCAAGCAGTAACATTACAGCAACGGTAACAGGTTGAACGATTTTTCGCCAAAAGGCTAAAACATATCGACTGGGATCTTGTTTATTTTCTTCCAAATAACTTAAATATTCTGACAAGCCACGTAAAGATAAAAGCTCAGGTTTCACCATAACAACACCCAGTTTTTCGGGGGTTAAGCTGGATGTCCACATTTTGATGCTTGATGACTCTTTAGTCATTTTATTACCACTTAAATGCGTATCTACAACGTTACGTAACTGCCAAGCATCTTTTTGATAAATAGCACTCTCAGCAGATAACCAACTTGAGAGTTTTAAGGATTCGTCAAAGCGATATATTTGCACATCATTTAATTTACCTTTGTCTTCTACATCACCGATATGAACAAAGTAATCACCATCTTTTGCCCAAGTTCCATCAGCAGATGGAATTAAGCTTCCTCCTGATATGGCTTGTGCCTTAAGTTGTCTTGCCGCTAATTCACTCTCCGGTGCTAACCATTCCCCTACAGCCATGCTAATAAAAACAAGAACAATCGCTGACTTCATCACTGATTTAATAATATCTACCCGAGACAAACCGGCCGCTTGCATAACCACAAGTTCACTGTTTGAAGCGAGCATGCCCATACCGATCAACCCGCCGATCAATGCCGACATAGGAAAAAACATTTCAATATCAGGTGGGATTTTATAAAGTACAAATAAAGCAGCATGAGCAATATCATAATTGCCTTCTCCCACTGATTTTATTTCTTCAACAAACTTAATGATGCCACTTAGACTGACAAATACCGATAAAGCTATAAAGGTGGTCGATGCAATAATCCGACCAATGTACATGTCTAATATACGCATTATGATGATGTTCCTTTACGAGTAAAGTTTCGTATTAACCGAGGCAGTTTAGCTTTCATTATTAAACCACTACTGCGATCTTTAACCAGTAAACTTACGCCTATAACAAGTACAAAAAAGTGTATGGGCCATAATCCAATACCTTTAGGTATAGTTGCCGACTCAACGCCTGACTTTACTGCAGTCAGCATTAAAAAGTACCCAAGAAATAACAGTAACGCGGGCAGCATTTTAGCAAATTTACCTTGCCTTGGGTTCACGACACTTAGCGGCACTGCAATCAAGGTCATGATCAAACAGGCAATAGGGAAAGCAATACGCCAATGCATTTCGGCACTTAATTCAGCGGTATCTTCTTTGAATAAATCTGAAGTTGGAATGGCTCTCAGTTTTCGGTTTTTATGCGCCACTTTTTGATCTTGAATTTGAATGTAGTATTTATCAAAAAAAACTTCTTTGAATTCTTTACTCTTGGTATCGTTTTGATAACGTGTCCCGTCACTTAACACTAATCGTTGAGAACCACTTTCTTCCTCAACAACCTGGCCAGACTGTGCGTAAACCAAACTCGCATTGATAATACTTTTATCCGTAGCTTTCTTATCAGGAAGTTGTGCAACAAACACCTTTTCAAAGGTATTGTCATCGCGATTTTTATCATGAATAAAAATGACAGCTTTATTATTACCTGTTGTTTGAAATCGACCAGCAATCAGAGAGCTTAAGCCAGAGTCAGCGGCTAATTTCTCTTTAACTTGATATTCATATTCCGAGGCCATAGGTGACAAATACAAGGTAAACATCCCGGTAAAAATAGCAGTAATTAAACTTAAAATAAGTGTAATTCGAACGACATACCATTCACTTACCCCACAAGCATGTAGAACCGTCATCTCGCTATCGGCATAAATACGACCGTAAGCCAGCAATACACCTAGAAACAGACTAAGCGGCAAAATCATGCCCGCTAAGTCCGGTACCTTCAAACCAATAAAGACCATAACCAAATGTCCAGGAATACCACCTTCAGCAGCATCATCTAAAATTCGGACAAATTTATTACTAATAAATATAGTCATCAATACTAAGAATACCGCTAATTGTGTTTTAGCGACTTCTTTCAGTAAATAACGAAAAATAATCATAAAAATTCCCTATAAAAACATCGTTTTTTTCTGACATCTGCTCTATTTTTAAGTAAACTTGTCGTTTTCATAAGTAATATTAATTTTTGCTCTAAGGGTAATTCGCTCGCATCTAGCTATAATTATAGCCTTTAGCCGAATACTTTTAAAAGTAAGCATACCGATTATTTATAGATTTAAACAAGTTTACTCGTAAATTTCATTTAAAAACAGCTTGTTTTTGTACGAATTAGGAGAGCTCATGGAGTTCAACGTAAAAAGTGGTAGTCCAGAAAAGCAACGCAGCGCCTGTATAGTGGTTGGCGTTTTTGAACCTCGCCGTCTTTCAGCTATTGCTGAACAGCTTGATGAAATAAGTGAAGGTTATATCAGTAACTTATTACGTCGTGGCGATTTAGAAGGTAAATCAGGGCAAATGTTACTGCTTCATCACGTGCCTAACATCCTAAGCGAACGTGTTTTGCTAGTGGGTTGCGGTAAAGAACGGGAACTTGATGAACGTCAATATCGTCAGATTATCAGTAAAACAATTAGTACCCTAAATGAAACAGGTTCAATGGAAGCTGTGTGTTTCTTATCTGAATTACACGTTAAAGGTCGAGATACTTATTGGAAAGTTCGTCAAGCCGTTGAAGCAACTCAAGATTGCTTATATAGCTTTGACGGATTGAAAACTCGAAAAGTTGAAGCACGTCGTCCATTACGTAAAATGGTTTTTAATGTTCCTACACGTAGAGAATTACCTTTAGGTGAACGTGCTATTTCTCATGCACTTGCTGTTTCTGAAGGTATATCAACCTGTAAGAACGTTGCGAACATGCCGCCAAATATTTGTAATCCCGCTTATTTAGCAGAACAAGCTAAAATCTTAGAAAATGATTACGAAAATGTTAGCACTGAACTTGTTGGCGAAAAAGAAATGGAAGCATTAGGTATGCACTCATACCTTGCCGTTGGCCGAGCTTCTCGCAATGAATCCATTATGAGCATTATTAAATATAATGGCGCTGCTGATGATGTAAATCCAATCGTTTTAGTCGGTAAAGGTGTTACTTTTGACGCTGGTGGTATTTCATTAAAGCCAGGTGAAGCCATGGATGAAATGAAATATGACATGGGTGGAGCAGCCGGTGTTTTAGGCGCTATGCACGCATTGGCAGAATTACAGTTACCGATTAACGTTATTGGTATTTTAGCCGGTTGTGAAAATATGCCGGGTGGCGATGCATATCGTCCTGGTGATATTTTAACGACAATGTCAGGTCAAACGGTTGAAGTATTAAACACTGATGCAGAAGGTCGTTTAGTATTATGTGATGCACTCACCTATGTTGAACGTTTTGACCCTGAGCTCGTTATTGATGTTGCAACATTGACCGGTGCTTGTGTCGTGGCTTTAGGTAAACATGCATCTGGCTTATTAAGCACGCACAACCCGTTAGCTCATGAATTATTAAATGCTTCTGAACAAAGTGGCGATCGCGCATGGCGTTTACCGTTATGGGAAGAATACCAAGAACAGCTAGAAAGCCCATTTGCCGACTTTACTAACCTAGGTGGCAAAGGCGCAGGTACTATTACTGCCGCTTGTTTCTTAGCTCGATTCACTAAAAAGTACAACTGGGCGCATCTTGATGTTGCAGGTACGGCTTGGCGAAGTGGCGGAAAAGATAAAGGTTCTACTGGTCGCCCTGTAAGCTTGTTAACGCAATTTTTATTGAACCGTTCAGGTGCTGAGCAAAGCGAATAACATCAGCTAAAGAAATACACAAAAGGAACACCGTAAAGATGCAAACACAAGTAATGTTTTATTTGCTTGAAGAAAATACAAAGCGTGAAGATGGGGCTGAAGCGTCACATTTTCATGCTTGTTTGCAGGCAGCTAATTTTTACCGTCAAAATCAACGAGTATTTATTTACTGCGCGGATCAAAAAATAGCGCATCAATTAGATGAACTGCTTTGGGCATTTGAGCCTGGCAGTTTTGTTCCACACAATTTACCGGGCGAAGGTCCTAAAAATGGCGCAGCCGTAGAAATTAGTTGGCAACCACCAACTCATCGTCGCGCTATTTTAATAAATTTAACCAGCACAGTGCCAAACTTTGCTAATCAGTTTTCACATATTGTTGATTTTGTACCGAGTGATGAAACCCTAAAACAACAAGCCCGAGAGCGTTATAAGGGCTATCGTCAATGGGGATTTCAAGTGGATAATCAAACCGCGCCAAAACAGTCAAACTCAATTAATGCACATCAAACAAGTTAAGTAGTCATTCCCATGGAAAAAACATTCAATCCTTCAGAAATCGAACAGTCTCTTTATCAAAGTTGGGAAGAGCAAGGTTATTTTAGCCCAACTAGCGAAGGAGACGGTTATAGCATAGCTATACCGCCACCAAACGTTACCGGTAGTTTGCATATGGGACACGCGTTCCAACAAACTATTATGGATACCTTAATTCGCTATCAACGTATGCAAGGTAAGAGTACTTTATGGCAAACGGGTATGGATCACGCAGGTATTGCAACTCAAATGGTTGTAGAGCGTAAGATTGCCGCTGAGGAAGATAAAACACGTCATGATTACGGGCGTGACGCATTCATTGATAAAGTATGGGAATGGAAAAACGAATCTGGCGGCACTATCAGCAAACAAATGCGCCGTTTAGGAAATTCAATTGACTGGACTCGCGAGCGCTTCACTATGGATGACGGCATGTCTGAAGCCGTACAAGAAGTATTTGTTCGCTTGTTTGAAGATGACTTAATTTATCGTGGTAAACGCTTAGTAAACTGGGATCCGAAATTTCATACAGCCATATCTGATTTAGAAGTAGAAAATAAAGATAAAAAAGGCCACATGTGGTACTTACGATATCCATTAGCTAATGGCGTTAAAACCGCTGAAGGTAAAGACTACCTCGTTGTCGCAACAACTCGACCAGAAACTGTTTTGGGTGATACGGGTGTAGCGGTTAATCCTGAAGATCCTCGTTACAAAGATCTTATTGGACAGCAGGTTTTATTACCTTTAGTGAACCGTCTAATCCCTATTGTTGGCGATGAGCATGCTGATATGACCAAAGGCTCAGGTTGTGTAAAGATCACGCCTGCTCATGATTTTAACGATAATGAAGTCGGCAAACGTCATGATTTACCTTTAATCAATATTTTAGATCAAAACGCGGCGATTTTAGCCAGCGCAGAAGTTTATCAAAATAATGGTGAACCATCGACTGTATATAGCACTGACCTTCCTGCTGAATTTGCAGGTATGGATCGCTTTGTTGCTCGTAAAGCCATTGTTGCCGCGTTCGACGATTTAGGATTTTTAGTTGAAGTTAAGGAGCATGATTTAGTTGCACCTTACGGTGATCGTTCAGGTGTGATCATTGAGCCATTATTAACTGACCAATGGTATGTACGTACTGCACCACTTGCCGGACCTGCCGTTGATGCAGTAGCCAATGGTGAAATTGAAATTGTACCTAAGCAATATCAAAATATGTACAACGCTTGGATGAGTGATGTTCAAGATTGGTGTATCTCTCGTCAACTTTGGTGGGGACATAGAATTCCAGCATGGTACGACGAAAACGGTGGTTTTTACGTTGGCAGAACTGAAGAAGAAGTTCGTGCTAAGCACTCATTAACTAACGATGTTAAATTAAGACAAGACGATGACGTACTTGATACTTGGTTCTCATCAGCATTATGGACATTTTCAACACTTGGCTGGCCAAACAGTGTGGAAGATCTCAAAAAATTCCACTCAACTGATGTGTTGGTTACTGGTTTTGATATTATTTTCTTCTGGGTCGCTCGCATGATCATGATGACCATGCACTTCATCAAAGACGAAAATGGCAAGCCACAAGTACCGTTCAAAAAAGTTTATGTTACTGGGCTTATTCGCGATGAAAATGGCGATAAAATGAGTAAATCAAAAGGTAATGTTGTTGATCCTCTTGATATGATCGATGGAATTGCACTTGACGATTTACTTGAGAAACGTACCGGAAATATGATGCAGCCAAAACTGGCAGCAAAAATAAATAAATTAACCAAAAAAGAATATCCAGAAGGTATTGAAGCACATGGTACTGACGCCTTACGTTTTACCCTAACCTCAGTTGCTTCAACGGGTCGTGACATAACTTGGGACATGAAACGTTTAGACGGTTACCGTAATTTCTGTAATAAGTTATGGAATGCGAGTCGTTACGTATTAATGAATACCGAAGAGCAAGACTGTGGAAAAATAATTGATGGCAAGCAAGGCGAAATGGAATTTTCATTAGCTGACCGTTGGATATTAGGTCAATTTCAACAAACAGTTAAAACTGTTCATGAATCGTTTGACGCATTCCGCTTCGACTTAGCCTCGCAAGCACTTTACGAATTCACTTGGAACCAATTTTGTGATTGGTATTTAGAATTAACTAAACCGGTATTGTTCAAAGGTAGTGATGCACAACAGCGTGGTACTCGTCATACTTTAGTGACGGTTCTAGAAAGTTTATTACGCTTGATGCATCCAATCATGCCATTCATCACTGAAACAATTTGGCAACGCGTTGTGCCATTAAGTAATTTTGTTACTGAAAGCAAAGACAATGAAATCGCCAGCATTATGGTGCAGAGCTTCCCTCAGTTTGATGAAAGTCAATGTGACCAAACCGCTATTGATGATTTAGAGTGGGTAAAACAATTTATCGTAGCTATTCGTAATATTCGCGGTGAAATGGATATTTCTCCGAGCAAAGAATTACCGGTATTACTCAAAAATGTTAACGTAAACGATCAACGTCGTTTAGATGAAAATCAGCAATTTTTAAGTGCATTAGCTAAACTTGAAAGCATTACTGTATTATCTGATGATGATAACGGCCCACTTTCAGCAACGGCTGTTGTTGGAGATTTATCAGTGTTAATACCAATGGCGGGATTAATTGACAAAGAAGCTGAGCTTGCACGTTTAACTAAAGCGGTTGATAAGCTAGAAAAAGATGCTGATAGAACCCGCGGCAAGTTAAGTAACGAAAAGTTTGTTAGTAAAGCGCCTGAAGCGGTTATTAACAAAGAAAAAGCTAAGTTAGCAGATGCAGAGTCTGCTTTAGCCAAACTTGCTGATCAAATCACGCAAATATCGGCTTTGTAAATGTTGTATATTCTAGGATTGATAAATACTAATAATCCTCAGTTATAATTTTCAATAAAGCCAGCACCTTAGCTGGCTTTTTATTGTCATAAAAAAGTCATCGAATCTTAATGTTTTTATAGGATCTCACTAAAAGATTGTGCTAACATACTTTTGCGTTGAGTTTTTGCGTTTCGGGAGAAGGATATTTCAACTATAATCTTATTTTATAAGGTTTATTATTGATTAACCTCAGACGCTACTAGTTTGTGTTATTGGAAACCTTTCTCTGTCTGTACTTTTATAGGTAGAGAGCATTTACTCCGTATAAATCAAAGTGGATAATCCACTTATTACTATTTTTTAATTAATAACCTACGGGAAATGTACACATGTCTGATTCAGTAACTGGTAAAGTAAAATTTTTTAACGAATCTAAAGGATTCGGTTTCATAGAACAAGATAACGGACCTGACGTTTTTGTTCACTTCAGCGCTATCTCTGGTGACGGTTTCCGTACACTAACTGACGGTCAAGCTGTTACTTTTACTATCAAGCAAGGACAAAAAGGTCCTGAAGCTGAAAACGTAATTGCTTCTTAATAACTGATTTAAATTAGTTATTAAAGGGTCTTAGGATCCGAACAAAAAAGCGGAACAATGAAAATTGTTGCGCTTTTTTTTATACTTAAATTCAAACCCTTAACTTTTACTTCCCCATTAATGTTCACTTCCAAGTACAAAATTTAAAAGCCCTGCTACACTCTTTACTGTAAACAAACTGATAACAAGAAGTTAACAGAGACACATAAAGGGAATTAAAATGAATAAATGTACTTTAGCGATACCCGTAAGATATCTCCTTCTTTCATTAATATTATTAACATCTATAACTAGCCAAGCTTCTCTCATTTTCATCAATGAAATTCAATATGACAATATTGGCGCAGACAAAAATGAGTTTGTTGAAATTACCGGTACAGCAGGTTTAAACTTATTAGACTGGTCATTACAATTTTACAACGGAAGTACGGGATTAATTTATAAGTCCTTCATAATTGGCGATGTTACCTTGGTCGACAGCCATAATGGCTTTGGTTTTTTAGCTTTCGAGGTAAGTGGTATTCAAAATGGGGCTGCTAACGGTATTGGAGATGGAATAGCTATAGTTGATAGTAATGATCAGGTTATGCAGTTTCTTTCTTATGAAGGTGCTTTTGAAGCTAAAGATGGAGCTGCTTTAGGCATATTGAGTGATAACATTTCAATCAGTCAACATAGCTCGCCTGTGGGTAAGTCGATGCAACTGACTACCAGTGGTAACCACTATGAAGATTTTGAGTGGGTTATTGAAGATAATACCTATGGTATAAAAAACGTTGGACAGAGTTTTATAAGTGATGCAGCTGCTAATTCAGTACACGTTTCAGAACCCAGTCTACAAATATCATTTATACTAATGACCATGGTATTATTGATAAGTAGAAAAAAGTTAATATCGCCACGATAAGAAAGCAGTTTATACTTTGATAAAACAGTTGCCATGAATAAAGTTCATTTCCATGACAACTATTATAAGTCTAGAGACCCGTATAAAACCAAGAGTCTAGATTTTGTTATAACGTAATTTCTGCTGAGATTAAATCAACGATAACTTCAATATGTTTTTCGTCAATATTTAAGGCTGGGATGTAATGATAGGTTTCACCACCTGCACCCAAAAAGATATCACGCGTTTCGTGTTCTAATTCTTCTAACGTTTCTAAACAATCCGCACTAAAAGCAGGGCTAATAATAGCGACATGTTTATTATTATTAGCGAGGTCAATAAGTGTTGCGTCGGTATAAGGTTGCAACCACTCTGCTTTGCCAAAACGAGATTGAAATGTCATCATAAAGTCATCATCACTCAATGCTAATGCTTCGATTAATAAACGTGTTGTCTTTACACAGAAACAATAATAAGGGTCTCCTTGCTCGAGGAAGTACTTAGGCATACCATGAAATGACAGCACTAACTTATCTGGCTTACCGTGCTCTTCAATATGCTTAGTTACACTCTGGGCTAAGGCAGCAATGTATTTAGGATTGTCATGATAACCGCTAATAAAGCTTAAACTCGGTATCCAGCGCCAAGTCTTTATTTTATTTACAATAGCATCAAAACTTGAACCAACGGTAGGCCCTGCATATTGTGGATAAAGGGGTAATGCGACTATTTTACTCACACCAGCAAGTTGCAATCTGTCTAAAGCATCATTGATTGTTGGCTTGCCATATCGCATCGCCAGTTCAACCTTTACATCATCGCCATATTTTTCTGCAAGTACTTTCGCGACTTCTTCTTTTTGCTGCTGACTTATCACTAATAATGGAGAGCCTGATGGTGTCCAAATACTTTCATATAGTTTGGCGGATTTTTTCGGTCGAATATGTAGAATAATGCCATGTAAAATGGTCAACCAAATAAGTCTTGGTATTTCAACTACGCGAGGATCAGATAGAAACTCTCGTAAATAACGCTTTAATGCTGAGGCTGTCGGTTCATCTGGTGTGCCAAGATTGGTGAGTAACACACCAACTTTTGCGTTTTTATTATGAATGTCTTTTGTGCGGCCGTGAAAACGTCCAGTAAATTTAGGCATGAACTCGATACTCTATAGTTTGAAATGACGACAAAATTACCACTGATTAATATAGCCCATTAAATAAAACATCATACCTGTAGGTGTGAAATATGATGTTTTAAACGGTCACAATAAATAAGACTGAACTACGGCACTTTACTGCTAACAACTAAATTTAATGGCTCTGTTGTATTTACTGCCACGTTATTAAGTTCAGCTTTGTAATCACCTGAATTAATACCTGCTCCGCCTTTAGCAGAAACAACCGCATAAATATGCACCGTATCAACATCGCTTAATTTAGCTTGCGGTGTCATTGCACGCGAATCATTCAGTATCACTGTTATGGGTAAATCACTCGCTAATATTTTAACGGCGGCAAGTGGCATACGACCTCGAGATGTATCTGAAGATATCGCATAAATGAATACTGTTTTGTCATCTTCTTGTGACAATTTTTCTAATATTTCATCGCTTAATTTAACATTTACCGTTAATTGAGGCCCTACTGCTGTAGTTTCATTGTTAGCTTCTCCGACACTGGTTGCATCTGGGTTAGCAAGACGTGCTTTGGCTTCATCAATGACTTCGATTAACGCTTGTTTGTTCACATTCTGTTTATCTGAATCAACAACGCGCTGCCAATGATAAATAGCGACTTCATAGTTTGTTGCTATAAAGTTATGCATTCCCAACAATATATTGGTTGAAGGATCATTAGGATCTATCGTTAACGCTTGGTCGATAAACCCTTGTACCCTGCTATCAATTTTTTGCTCATTTTTATAGTAGACTGCTTGCGCTTTTGCACCAAAGACATCCGCTTGCGGACCTTCAATGCGTAATACTTGATTATAAGCTTTTAATGCACCGTCGAATTCTCCAACACTCACTAACGACTGCCCTAATCTATACCAAGCATCTGAATTTTCAGGCTCAGTTTTGGTTACTGCCATCAATTGCTTAATTTCATTAATGGCTTGTTGTTCCGGATTTGTCGACTGTTGCATTGGTGCTTGTGCAATCATGGTAGTTAACTTTTCATAAGTACCTATTTCACCATAAAGATAGAAACTAAAAGCTAAAATAAATACGGATAAGCCGACAGGCCAAGCAATGCCCATAGCCTTATTGTCCTGTGGAGTCTTACTTTCAAGATCTTGATTTTCCATATCTTGCAATAAAGTATTATCAAGTTCAGTCAATAAATACTGATAGTTTTCATCATCAATATTGTTTTGTTTAAAGTCTTTTTCTATTTCTGCTTTATGCTCGTGATATAAACGGACATTGGTTTCATCACGCTGAGTATCATCAATAGAGATATTGCTTTCTTGTTGCTTTATAAAAGGTGCCCACACTACTGCTAATATCAGTAATAAAAAGGCGATAATGATAAAGATTAATTCCATGATACTGCCTTATTTATGCTTTAGAATTTGAGCAAGTTTTTCTTTTTGATCATTGTTTAATGGCTTTTGAGCATTTTTCACTGGCTTCCTTCGCAAAACAATGACAACAACAATAGCACCAATAATTAATAGCCCTGCAGGCCCATACCATAAAAGATAGGTTAAGCTAGAAACACGTGGGCGATATAAAACAAACTCACCATAACGTGACACCATGAAATCAACAATTTCCATATCCGCTTTGCCTTGTTGAAGCATGTCGTACACTTCCCGGCGTAAATCAGCAGCAATCGGAGAATTAGAATCAGCTAAGTTTTGATTTTGACATTTAGGGCAACGTAATTCTTTATTGAGTGCGTTAAAGCGAATTTCTGTGACTTTATCCTTAAAAACATAAGTATCAACAGGCGCAGCTAAAACTAATGAACTGAACAAAGTAACCATTGCTACAAACGCTGTAACTAAGTATTTATTGAACATGATTACTTGATTCCTTTGTTATTTGTCGAAGCTAAAAATTCTGCTTCGATTTGTGCAATAAGTGGTTCAAATTCATTCTGCCAAATCTGCGGATTCAGCGGGCCAGCATAACGCTTACGAATAATATTACTGTGGTCAACAACAAAGGTTTCAGGAGCAGCATAAACACCTAAATTAACACTGAGTTTTCCTTCTTCATCAAAGGCTGAGAATTCATAAGGATTACCTAATTCAGTTAACCACTTAGCTGCATGCTTTCGTTCATCATCATAATTTAAACCGTATATAGTAAAACGCTTTGTTTTAGATAACTTGTTCAAATAGTTATGCTCATAACGACATGACGGACACCAGGTTCCCCAAACATTAACCAGTTTAATACCGGGTTTAAAGTCAGCAGTTGTCATAATTTGTGAAGCACTTAGCACTGACGTTAAAGAAAACTCGGGGAATTTCTTACCGATCAACGCAGAAGGTAGTTCGGTAGGATTAAGCGATAATCCTCTAAATAAAATAGCACCGAGCGCAATAAATAAGATAAGGGGAATAAAACGAATTAACTTACCCATTACGCATTTCCTTCATTGATTGTTGCTAATGTATCGACTGCAGGTGCTACCAACAAAGCTTTCTCTGCTTTACTCATCACTTTTTTCCGACGGTAACGTTTATCTAATATCGCTAAGAAACCACCGATGCCCATAAATATTGCACCTAGCCATATCCAACGCACAAAGGGTTTGTAATGAACTCGAACTGCCCAAGCATTACCAGGAAGAGGGTCGCCTAAGGCAACATATATATCACGGAATAAACCTGGATCTATACCTGCTTCTGTCATGCCCATGGTTTGTACCAAATACGTGCGACGTTCAGGCTTTAAAAGCGTCACAAATTCGCCATCATTATAAACTTCAATTTGACCTTGATCAGCGCTGTAGTTTGCCCCTTTGACTTGTTTTATACCATTAAAAGTAATTTCGTAATTTGTATCATCAATTTTTACTTTATCATTGATGTACATTTTGACATTCGTTTCACTTTCATACATCGAAACAAGCGTAACGCCAGTAATAGTAATCGCAATACCCATATGCGCAACGGTCATTCCCCATTGGCTTAAGGTCAATTTAGAGAAGTTCCATCTATCAGCACCTGAGTTCACTTGATTTAGTAATTCTTGCATAACGACAAGAAAAACCCAACAAGCTAAACCAACCCCCATAGTGACCAAGGCCGCAAATTCGCCACCGTATAAAAAAGGAAATGCAACCCCAAAAACAATGCTGATCACCAGTGGACTTACCATTTGTTTGCGTAATTCACCTTGCTTGGCTTTTTTCCAGCGAATTAGCGGGCCAATACCCATGACGACAAACAGTAAACTCATTATCGGTACAAATACCGCATTAAAATACGGAGGTCCCACAGAAATTTTACCTAAGCCCATTGCATCAACTAATAGCGGGTATAAAGTTCCTAGCATGACAGTAACGGTTGCAACGACTAAAATAATATTACAAACAAGCAGTGCTGTTTCACGAGAATACAAAGCAAAACGACTAAAAGTTTGAACAGTACTGGCTCTAAAAGCATAAAGTGTTAATGAGCCACCAACAGCTATAGCCAGTAATAATAAAATAAATAAACCACGACCAGGATCAGCGGCGAATGAATGCACAGAAGTAATAACGCCGGAACGTACTAAAAATGTGCCTAATAAACTTAAGCTAAAAGCAAATATTGCCAATAACACGGTCCAGTTTCTGAATGTGCCACGTTTTTCAGTAACCGCTAATGAATGAATAAGTGCAGTTCCTACCAACCATGGCATGAAAGAAGCATTTTCTACCGGATCCCAAAACCACCAACCGCCCCAACCAAGTTCGTAGTAAGCCCACCAACTACCCAAAGCGATGCCTAGTGTTAAGAAAATCCATGCCGCAACAGTCCAAGGTCTTGCCCAGCGAGCCCAAGCGGCATCTAACTTGCCACACATTAAAGCAGCAACAGCGAAAGCAAAAGCAACAGAGAAACCGACATAACCTAAATAAAGCATCGGCGGGTGAATAATTAAGCCGATATCTTGTAGAAGTGGATTTAAATCGCGTCCTTCTGTTGGCACCATTGGCCATAAGCGCTCAAACGGATTAGAGGTTAATATCGTGAATAACATAAATCCAACGGCTATCATACCTAGTACGGCTAATACACGAGCAACAAAGGCTTCATCGATGCCTTTACTAAATTTTGCTACAGCTGCTGTCCATGCTGTTAAGGAGAAAACCCACAACAGTAGCGAGCCTTCGTGCCCACCCCATACCGCGCTGATTTTAAAGTAGTAAGGTAAATGAGAGTTAGAATGACCTGCTATATATTTAACGGAAAAATCATCGATGACAAAACTCCAGCCGAGAATAATGAGGCTGGAGGCTGTAAAGGCAAACATACCAAAGGTTAAGGGTTTAGCATAACCAACTAAGCGTTGTTGATTACTTGCTAAACCGACTAATGGGATGATGCTTAAACATATTGCAAAAGCCAAACCGACAATAAGGGCAAAATGTCCTAACTCAGGGAGCATTACTTCAGGGGTCATTACTTTCTCCGATTCAGTGCAAACACTAAATACAAAAATTTATCGATAAAAGACGCCTCTACATGGCGCTTTAGTGAGTTTAGTATTTCAAGTAACATCAAATAGCGAGGTAAAGAAAAACAATTCAAACTAAAAATTTTGGTAATTCTAGCACTATATCATGTGTAATTTCATCAATGTAACAAGAAAATGAATGAATAATTTTCTCATTTCTAGGGCTAGCCTTTACTGTGCGATATAGTATGATATTACCCGTCTTGATATTACGATCTAAATCAACTCGTTATGCCGTAAATTACGATAACATTCAGTTTATAAACTTGGTGTGAAGCTAACATATAATAATTATTCAAAAAGTGATTCTATTGGCAAATTCTCTAAGTACTCAACCATCAAAAGACCCAACAAATAATCAAGTACTGCTATCAGCAAACGGATTGACTTGTATTCGTGAAGATAGAATATTATTTGAAGCACTTAATTTTTCAGTATGTAGTGGTGATGTTATACAGGTGGAAGGCCCAAATGGATCAGGTAAAACGAGCTTATTACGTATTTTAGCCGGATTATCACAACCCTATGACGGAACCGTATTATTTAGAGAAAAAAACATTGCAGAACAGTCAGATGACTTTCACCAAAACCTTCTGTATTTAGGTCATTTACCCGGCGTAAAAGGCGAAATGACTGCTCAAGAAAACCTAGTATTTAATCTTGCTTTGCATGGCAACGACTGTTCAAAAGCGGAAGAAACGTTAGAGAAGGTTAATTTGTTAGGTTTTGAAGATGCGTTGGCTTCACATTTAAGTGCAGGACAACACCGTCGTATTTCTCTCGCCCGTTTATGGCAAAGCACTGCACCTATTTGGATACTAGATGAACCTTTTACTGCAATCGATAAACATGGTGTAACGCAATTAGAGCAATTATTTCTAGCACATGCTCAACGTGGTGGCTGTGTTATATTAACGACTCATCAAGATTTATCATTTCCTGAAAATAAAGTGAAAAAAATCACTTTAGATTACCGGTTTTATTAGAGTTAATAAGCATGATACCCCATCAAAATTTATCATATAGATCTGCTTTCAATTTAATTATCAAACGAGATCTTACGATAGCCTTTCGTCACCGCGACGATATTATCAATCCGCTATTATTTTTTATCATTGTAGTAACATTGTTCCCATTAGGTATTGGTCCTGAATCTACAACTTTATCGCGAATAGCCCCGGGAATTATTTGGGTTGCCGCTTTACTTTCTACATTGTTGTCATTAGACCGATTATTTAAATCAGATCATGAAGACGGTTCGCTAGAACAAATGATGCTTAGCCCCCACCCTATTTTTATATTAGTGTTAGCAAAGATTATTGCGCATTGGATGGTGACAGGCTTACCACTTATCTTTATTGCACCATTACTGGCTGTGTTATTACATTTGAATGAAAATAGTTACAATGCATTAATGCTAACGTTATTGTTGGGCACTCCCATATTAAGTTTACTTGGGGCTATAGGTGTTGCATTGACGGTAGGTCTTAAAAAAGGCGGTGTATTACTCAGTTTATTAGTCTTGCCGCTTTATATTCCTGTACTCATATTTGCGACTAGTGCCATAGATGCTGCGTCAATGAACTCGCCCTACAGCGGACAACTTGCTATCATTGCCGCACTGTTTTTTGGATCTTTAACCTTAGCCCCATTTGCTGTAAGCGCAGCATTAAAAGTGAGTACTAACTAATGTGGAAATGGCTACACCCTTATGCGAATCCTGAAGTGTCCTATCACTTTGTGGGTAAGTTATTACCTTGGATTTCAAAAATCACAATGGCACTACTTGCTATAGGTATTGTTTGGGCACTCGTTTTTGCCCCTGCAGACTATCAACAAGGCGACAGTTTCAGAATATTTTATATTCACGTCCCAACCGCAATTTTGTCGATGAGTATATATGTGGCGATGGCGTCAGCAGCTTTTTGCAGCTTGGTATGGCAGTTTAGACTTGCTGATGCATCAGCGGCAGCAATGGCGCCAGTAGGTGCAGTAATTACCGCTATCGCATTATTTACCGGAGCCGCTTGGGGTAAACCTATGTGGGGAACTTGGTGGATTTGGGATGCTCGATTAACCTCTGAGCTCGTGCTACTTTTCCTCTACTTAGGTGTTATCGCTTTGCACAATGCTTTTGAAGATAAGAACCTTGCCGGTAAAGCAGCTGGTATATTATCGCTAGTAGGTGTCGTAAACATACCTATTATTAAATATTCAGTTGAGTGGTGGAACACACTTCATCAAGGTGCAACTGTGAGCAAAATGAGTGCTCCTTCGATGAGTATGGATATGTTTTGGCCGTTTGTTATCTGCTTTTTAGGTATCGCTATGCTCGTGACCTTTGTGATCTGTATCCGTTTTCGCACTGAGATATTATCGCGCAATGGCATGCGTCCTTGGGTACGAGCATTAATTACCGCAGAAGGAACTAAATAATGCAATTTGAGAGTATTTCAGCATTTTTAGATATGGGTGGGTACGCATTTTTCGTATGGTTGTCTTACGGCGTAAGCGCCTTTCTGTTAGTCGCACTCGTATATAGCAGTCAGAGCAATCATAAAAAAGTCAAAAATAAAATCGCTCAGCGTTTACAACGAGAAATAAAGTTACGCAAAGCAGCTGAAAAATCTTTAGCTGCAGCAGAACAAACTGATGGTAATACTTCAGTTGTACCAGAATTATCAAAAAACTCTAAGAAGGTTGTTTCATGAATCCCCGTCGTAAAAAACGTTTAACCGTAGTAATTTCAATTTTAGTTGGTCTTAGTGTCGTTGCCGGATTAGTGCTTTATGCATTAAGCCAGAACATAGACTTATTCTATAAACCTTCTGAGATATATCAGGGAAAAGATGATACGGGTATTAAGCCAATTGACGGTCAGCGTCTGCGTATTGGTGGTTTAGTTGTACCTGGTAGTGTGAAGCGTGACCCATCAACTTTAGATGTTACTTTTGAACTGGTTGATATGAGAATGCCAATTGCTTTTAATGATTCAGATCCTGTCATTAAAGTACATTATGACGGCATACTGCCTGATTTATTCCGTGAAGGTCAAGGTATTGTCGCTAACGGCGTACTTGTTGATGGGAATTTCATTGAAGCATCAGAAGTATTAGCTAAACATGATGAAAACTACATTCCAAAAGAATTAGCTGATGACATGGGCGAAAAACATGAAAAGCCAAGTTATACGAAAAAGCAGTTAGAAAAAAAGAAATATTAACTAAAAATAATAAAAAAACGCTGCAAACAGATATGTTATTTATCTCTTTGCAGCGTTTTTATATTCTGAGCTTTAAATTTTATTCGAGCGATTAGGCAACTTCATCTACCGCTAAAATGCGATCACCGACTTTATTCATAATATTAATTTCACCTTCACATACTGCAATAATCGACTTACCTCTTTTAAAGGTTGCAGGTATTACTACTCGTCCTTTTGGACATTGCAAGAATGATTCAATTTTATGTAAAAGTTCAAGGGAAGTATCACTGTAATAAATCACAGTAACTAATTTTTCTTTGTAATCTGTCATGAGTAAGTCTTATTGTTATTTGTGAATGTAAACTCATCAATCCATTGAAAATCTTATGTTATCGTTCGGCTATAACTACCGACAATTTATGAATAACTAAAGAGATGAAAATTTATACAATGAAGATAACATACTAGATGCTTGAAAACCACTTTGAGAGAATAAACAAACAACTTAAATTATATATTTCTACTTAATACAGTTTAAAACTTTCGTAAAATTTTAGAAAAAAAAACCCTGAGTATTAAACTCAGGGTCGATCAAATTAGATCGTTTAACGCACCCTCAACTAGTGAGATCGGATATCCATAAGGATAAATTTGTTACAAATGTCTATAAATATTACGTTTAAAAATTGTCCAGAGATTTAAACTACTTCCAGTTTTTTATTTTATGACCTTTCACCGCATAAAATAGAATGAAACTATATATCGGGATCATCATCCAATAAGCAGATTGACCATTAATAGATTCAGAAAGGAGACCATAAACCAAAGGTAATAACGCTCCACCTGAAATACCCATGATTAATAATGCTGAGCCTTTTGATGTGAACTTACCTAGCCCCTCTAAAGCTAATGGCCAAACTGCAGGCCATACAATCGCATTTGAAAAACCAAGCAACGCAATAAAGGTAATCGTATTTGGCAATGTAGGTATACCTGACCAACCCCATAATACTTCAGAGACTGAAATACTGCTGGTATCGCTAAATACCACGAGTAATGAAAAAATCAAACCTGTTACTGCCGACGCTTTTAAAGCAAATTCTTGAGACATTACACGGGGTATCAATACAATGCCTAACGCATAACCTATAAGCATAAATGCCATAGTATAAGAAGTTAATGTTGTTGCATTCGCCACACCTAAATTAGATGCAAATAACCCGATAGTATCTCCAGCAATAACCTCAGCACCAACATAAACAAAAATGGTTAATGCCCCTAAAATTAAACTAGGGAATTGCATGATTGACGTTTTATCTTTTCCATTTGCATCGTGTGTTGCATCTTGACCTTCTTCATCATGAGCAAGATCTAATTCTGGCAACGATGTTTTTTTCATAATACCAGCGAGAAAAATAAAAATAATAGCCATACCAATATATGGATTAACCAAACCACTTGCTAATCCATCAATAGTTTGCAAACGTTCAGCTTCAGGCATTGCAGCTAAACTTGCTGCTGTAACCCCTGAAAAATCTCCAAGGACAATAGCGGTAAAAACAATAGGTACAATAACACCAGCACCTTTGTTCATTAAGCCCATAAACATTATACGAACGGCGGCACTTTCTATTGGCCCGATTTTGACAACATAAGGGTTTGCAGCTGTTTGCAATAACGTTAAACCACTGCCAATAACGAATTGGGCGATTAAGAACAACCAAAAAAGTTTTGATTGGGCTGCAGGGATATAGATCAAGAAACCTAAAACGAGTACTAATAACCCAACAACGATGCCATTTTTATAGCCTATTTTTTCTAACAGGCTAGCGGAAGGCAATGCGACAAGTGTAAAAGCAAAATAAAAGGTAACGGCAATTAATAGAGCTTCAGTTTCTGTAAGCTGTAATACCATTTGCAAATAAGGGACTAATGCACCATTTTGCCAAGTAACAAAACCAAAAATAAAAAATAATGCACCTATTATCGCAAGTGGCCCTAAGTTACTTTTAGCTTTCTCGTTTATCATTGTTGTTTCCATATATTCCTCATTATTTATTTACTTATTATTATTTTGATGGTTAATAAAATTCGGATTACAAGTCACGTAAAACGAAGCGCTCTTATTTCTTCTAATTCATATCACTGTAAACTGAAAAACCATCACCATATACTTCAATAAAGAAGAACAAGTTAAACAACTCTCTTATAAACAGCTTGCCCAGCAATCCAAGTAGATTTCACTTTAAACTGATCGTCTAGCTCAACAAAATCAGCTTGGCTTCCGATGATTAAACATCCTCGAACATCACTTTGGTTAATATAGTTTGCAGGATATTTTGAGGCCATTCTGATGGCTTCATCTAAAGGTAACTTTAAACCTAAATGTGCATTCTCGACTGCTGTCGCCATATCTAAAACGGAACCAGCTAACTCTCCTGTTGTAGAGGTTAACTTGCCATTTTCTAACCGTACTTTTTTACCAACCAAGTCAAATTCAATATCATTGGTACCAACGGGTGGCATTGAGTCTGTTACTAAGAAAATTGATCCTGCAGGTTTTGTTTTAAGTGCTAATTTACAGCTGTCATAGTCAACATGATGACCATCAACAATAATCCCACAGCTTGCTTGATCATTTAATAGTGCACAACCGGTAACACCTGGTTCTCTACCTTGTATTGGCGACATAGCATTATACAAGTGGGTGAAACCGTCAGCACCCGCATCTAACGCTTTTTGTGCTGTTTTAAAATCTGCATTGCTATGTCCTAAACACACCTTAATACCTAAAGAAACCATACGATTAATATCTTCAGCGTTGACAGTTTCAGGGGCAAGCGTTACTAATATTTGACCAATATCTTTACGCTCTAAGACTTTCCATTCTTGTGATGAAATCGGACGGATATGCTCTTCAATATGCGCGCCTTTTTTGGCCACCGACAGATGAGGGCCTTCAAAGTGAATACCAATAATACCGGGAACTTTTTCTGCAATAGCTTCAGCCATTGCATCTGCAGCCTGTTCCATTACCGAAATTTTATCGGTAATAAGGGTTGGCAACATTGCCGTAGTGCCAAATTTTGAATGAGCTGAAATGATCGTTTGAATACTTTTCAATGAAGGTGAATCGTTAAATAAAGCACCACCGCCACCGTTCACTTGAAGGTCTATAAAACCAGGAACAACTAATCCTTCAAGCACATCATCAATTTGAGATGTATCACTATCAAGTGCTATGATTTTTCCATCACTGATAGTTAAGACTTGATCATCAATATAATTATGACTATCAAATAACTTTTTCACGTGAAGACGAAATATTGTCATAGCGAGTACTGTTCCTAAAATGGTTTCAATTACTTAACGATTAATTACGTTGATATTCATGACTAATAACTAATTATAATAAAGCAACTTGTTGTCTGGCAAAAATAACTGAACCAATTTCAGGAGGATGAATAGGTTCAATAAGTTGCTCTTGAATATCTTTATCTAACCAAGGTTTGATTCTTGGTGTTAACCCACCAATTAATGCAATATTAGGCGGATTTTGTTTTAACAATTGCTTAGCCACATGGCTTATGTATCCAGCACCTTCACGCACAATATCTAATGCGAGCTCATCACCTTCTTCGGCTGAATCGAAAACCAAATTCGCCATTCGAGCATAAAATGCGGCAGGCTTACCAGCAATTACTTCAACTAATTCAACATCATCTTTTACATCTAACAATGCTAAAACTTTGTCGTTGATTACAGAAGGTGGAATAAGTCCGTCTAATGACAACAATGATTGTTTAGCTGCTTGTAAACCAAACCATGCTCCACTGCCTTTATCACCATGAGGAAAACCATGTGCTCCAACAATATATGGATGGCCATCAACAAATGAAAAGCCACATGACCCAGTCCCAGTGATCATTACAGCTCCGTCTTTGCCGTCATGAGCTCCGAGACAGGCAATGAGTAAATCAGTCGCAAGGTACATAGTTTTGAATGGGTGTTTCCATTTTGATATTTTCTCAAACAACACAGGTAAATTAACGCCAGCAAGACCAACACCAGCGACAATATTACCTATTTCACTTTCATCGATTCCAGCATCTTTAAGCGATAATTTAGCAGATTCAACAATTGAGTTAATTGCTTGTTCATATCCATGTAGTGGGTTAGCAGGACCAGCGATGCCAGTACCTAGTATTTGGTTATCGCCAGACATTACGATAGCCTTGCACTTACTGCCACCACCATCTATACCTAGGAATATTTCGTTATTGTCACTGCTGCACAGCATGTAGACCTCATGTCTTTATATTTGTTATTTTAGTAACTTGGCATTGATTTACATTTGGTTACTAAAATGTAATCTGATTTCATCTTAACCATAAATGACAGCGTTGTCATTTAATTTTTAAGGAAAAATGAATTAATTTTATTTGAGTCCATCAAATAAAAAAATAACAGACTGATTTTGCTATACATTCCACATAACCAGCCTAAGAATTAAATGGTAAATTAGTTGCTTTCAACTGCTACAGAACGGCCTTTTCGCTGTCCATCAAAGCTAATACTGCGAACTTTCACTTCGCCTTTGACGGTAACTGGCGCTGAATAACGTGTCCAATTACCCCCGTGTTCTTTATATTCAATAACAACACCAGGGAAGGCAATATTAGTATGTAACTTGCCATTTTTTACAATAGCACCAACAGTAGGTAAACGATAAAATATCTTATCGTTCTCTAATTTTGCTAACGCTTTTTGACCAATCACATTAGCAAATATTTGCCATTGTTGATCTCGTTGTGCCCTTTTATCCGGCGTAAAAGCATTGGTATCTTTACTGTACTTAGCGCCTTGATAATTATACGGAACAGCCCAGTCAGGTAAATGCCATGAACGCTCAGCTAAAGCAAAAAGTCGTGGAAATAATTTATATTGAGCAGTATTGTCGGTGCGAGTATTTTCACTCCACAGCTGCCCTTGAATACCGACAAAGCGCTTACCTAGCTTCATTGGTGTCTTAGTATCATCAGCTTCATAAGCGTTGTCTTGGCGATCTAACCAAAATTCAGCATGAATAGGTAAGTTGTCAGGTATAAATTGGAATATCTTTTCAGTATTTGTATGACGAGATGCCCAATAGTAACCATGCTCTTTTGGATCCGCTTCATAGGGAAAATCAAAATACAGTGCATCTGGAGATGACAATACAACTTGCCAGTCTCTATTTACTAATTGATGCGTTTTATTGTGACCTCCCCAAAATAAAGTATCCCAAGCGTTTGATTGAACAATTGTCGGCATATTTTCCTTGCGAGTATGCTCTAAACCATCGCTCCAACCTGCGGTTTCTATGTCTAAGTCAGATAAAATACCAGCAACGCGTTCGATAAAATAAGCACCAAGATCACTCATTTTTTCCACACCTTTATCATTGTTAGCAATAAAATCTATGCAAGCTTGAGACTCTATCCAAGCACCTGCTGTTTCATCTGCCCCGATATGATAACGCGTTAGTGGTTGGCCCGCATCAGCATGAATTTTCTTAACTTGTGTCATAACTTCAGTCACAAAATCGTAAGAAGATTCTAAACAAACGTTAATCGTATTATCGTTATAAAATTGTACTGATGAATATACCGTTGGATCATTAGCATCATATAAATTGAACTGCTTAGCTTTATCGTCTTGTTCGGCAATAGCGTATTTCTTGGAGCGTGCTGCCATCGCTTTTATCGCAGCGCGAGAATGACCTGGCATGTCTAAAGATGGGATCACTTGAATATGTCGAGCTGTTGCCGCTTTCAAAATTTCTTGATAATCAGCAACAGAATAGTAGCCATTCACTTCGCTTGTCGGATCCACGCCAGCACCCAATTGAGGAGATAAACAGTTTTGGTCGTCTAAATCAAAACAACGTGTACTACTGATTTCAGTTAATTCAGGTAATGAAGGGATTTCTAAGCGCCATCCTTCATCATCACCTAAGTGTAAATGTAGTTTGTTAAGTTTATAGGCTGCCATCTGATCAAGTAGCGTTAGAATAAAGGCTTTATTGTGAAAGTTTCGGGCAACATCAATCAACAAGCCACGAAACTCATAATGGGGTTCATCAGTCGCCGTTAACAATGGAACGTGAGTTGATCCTAATGTTATCAAACTAGATATTGACTGCAAGCCATTAAAAACGCCGGCTCCGTCAACACCTATCACTTTAATACCTGTTTCAGTAATCGTTAATTGGTAGCTACCAATCATCTTCATATTGTTTTTAACAATGCTTAAAGTAACGGGTTTGCCTTGGGTATTATTATTAACCCCCAATGAAGCTAATCGAGAGATTGCCACAGTTACATCAGTTTTTGCTACATTTCCAAAATCAATATTAATACCTAAAGAGAGATCAAGTTGAGTATTGTTATCATCATAAATTACAGACTTAGGTGTTGGAATAATCACCTTACTCACATCAAGCTTATTATCACCTAACTTGGTATTTCTTTCGTATAAACTTGCCGCATCAAGCCATTGAGTTGAGTCACCCGCCGAACGTTTGAACTGTTGTTCATAGTCAGTAAATGGCACAACATAAGGCAGAACTTCTAATCCAGTTTCACTATCTATATATGGCTTTGTGCTTTCAATAACGCGAGGCTGTATGTTATTAGCACTGACAATATAGTTAGGCAGCGCATCACTTTCAGACAGCGACCAAAACATTGCTCTAAACATCAGTATTTTAGTTTCACCTGCAGCAAAACCCTTAAAAGTATCTTTCAATGAAATCTTATGTAAATCACCATTCACATGTTCAACTGAAAACTCTTCACTCTCAAATGACTGTATAGGGGAAATTTGGCTGAAATGAATACTCCATTCATTGCTATTAATCACTTGAGAGGCTGTAAAGCTAAGCTGAACTTCAAAACAAATGCCGTCAGCTTTGCTTTTATCACATTTATCTGTAGGAATATTGGTCAGTACTCTGTACTTAACACCAAGCGTTTCAGCGATATCATCAACATCTTGCTTGTTTGCTTGATGTAAGATCACCTCATCAATCGATTTTTTTTCATTGTTACTCGTGCTTACGTCATTATTACTCGCTTGTTCACACCCGGTAATAATAAAACTGAGCGCTACACAGCAAATAAGTGCAAAATGCCCTGAAAATTTGCTCATAGACAAAGTAGCGGTGTTTTTTTCATTCATTATTCTATTCCTTCGAACTTAAATGTATTAACGCTGAAACGGCAACAACGTATTGGTTAAAAATGTTTAAACAACTTAATAAAAAACAAGGTAATACTAAAACAATGATACTTCTTCACTATATAACCTCAGTCATATAAAGAAACGGAGTCATATTAAAGCGGGCTTTTAGGTTAGTTACGCTTGATTAACAGACAAAACTCACTATCAATAATCCAACCCAAAGGAGTAATAATAAGACTACGTCTACGCTTATTGTTGAAAAGCAATAAGTTGATCGACAGTAACCTGCTTAAATTCACTAACCGTGCTATTTGGCCAAGTAATAACAATATCAACAGGTTCATTGTTCTCTGCAAAACCAAAGTGTGCTTCCACTGCATTCATTGAAACAAAATTGGTGTCTGTTCTAAGTTCTTTTGTTTGCACCAAACCTGTTGATGATGTGACTTGTATCTTTGCACCTAATGCTTGGCTATTAGGATACTGTCCTTTAAGTTGAATAATTAAGTAGTGATGCCCTTCGGTAAGATCATTGCGAAAATAAGTAGCCGTAGAATCGTTATTTGAAGTAATAATATCTATATCACCGTCTCTATCAATATCGTTACAACTGATGCCGCGTCCTTGTTTAGCTTCATTCACCTTTACCGCTGCGGCTGATTCTACAAAAGTACCATCACTTTGCTGTAAATAAAGACGAGAAATGTCATCTTTATATTGAGTAAAATCTACACCCGACTGTCCCCAACCGTTAACATGAAAAATATCATTAAGGCCATCGTTATTAAAGTCAGCAAAGCAAGCCGCCCATGCCCAACCACCATTATCAACTTCTTTCGCTAAGGCGGTATTTTTAAAATTTCCTTCTCCATCATTTATATATAAACGATTTCCGGTATAACTCGCGGACAGGTTTATTGCCTGAGTGCTATTTTCTTTTTTATGAATACTGGTTACATACCAGTCCATATCGCCATCATTATCTATATCACCTACCGCAGATCCCATTCCAAATTGATCGTTAATACTTTCAACATTTGTACGGGTAAATTTATTGCCATCATTCCTTAGCACTTTGGAGTTACCAAAGTCAGAGACAAGTAGCAGATCGATATCGCCATCGTTATCAATGTCACTTAAACTTGGGACAAATGAGGTATCAAGGGCTTGATCTAGGTAAAGCTCATTCATACCCCACTCAGTGCTAACATCAACGAACTTAATCACACCATTTTCGGTGTCATTGCGCCAAACAATTTCCAAGCTTTTATCGGCGTTGAACGGGTTTCCCCAATGACTTATAAACATATCCAAGTCGCCATCATTATCAATATCTCCAAAAGTGGTAGAAACTGAATTGGCAGCTTTAATAATGACACCTGCGCTGATGGTTATATCGGTAAATGTGCCATCTTTATTATTATGAAATAAATAATAGGGATCATTATCAACAGCGCCCACAAATAGGTCTAACCAACCATCACCATCTATATCAGCAAATGTAGGTCCCGAACTTCTCACTCCAGGAATAGTAACGCCTGCTTCACTTGCTGTTTCAGAAAATGTGCCATCGCCTTGATTTTTATAAAGGTAATTATCGCCATCATTACCCGAAACAAAATACAAATCTAAATCGCCATCATTATCGTAATCGGCAACAGCAACACCTGCAGAGTACATCATGGGCATACTTAAAAATTGCCTAACATCATGACCATGTTCAGCATTAAGGTTGGATGCATTGGTTTGATTTGAAAATGTTAATATCGCCTTTTCTACGCTAGGGGAGATTATCGGCGTTGCTATAACAACCTCTTTTTTAGCCACATCACTGCCACCGCCTCCACATGCAGAAATTCCAAAGAGAATAAAAGCTAGCGCTAAACATTGTTTTAAATTTTTCATTTTATACCTATAAACTCAGCTATTATTGGCTGATGTTAGCTGCGCATATTATCTAAATATTCGCGATGATCAGGGAATAGCTTATTTACGACCTTGATACAATATTTTTCTGCCTGAAGATGATTATCCTCAGCATTATTAGGTGGTATGGATTTTTCTGGGAATAATCCCATTCCCGCGAGAATGACATACCAAGAAGGTCTAAGGTAAGCGAGTGAATCTTGCTGCTTTTCTAACTCATCTTCAAATAATTCCGGATCTCCCCACGCATTTAATAATGCGGCCAAATTATCTGAAATATTTGTGTGTTCTCTGCATTTTTTCCAATACGGCGAGTTACTTTTACTATTAACTTTATAATGTGTAACAATATAATCTCGCACACCTTCAATCATGTGATTTACTTTATTATTGAAGTTTTCTTGCTGTTGAGCTTGCTGATCGTTATTAGTGTATTTTTCGATAAATTCTTCTAAGGTGAATTGAACGAGCATTAACGCGGTTGCCTCAAGGGGCTCTATAAATCCTTGAGAAAGTCCTACGGCCAAACAATTCCGATTCCAATGTTTATCTACTCTGCCAACCTTCATTTTCAAATGCCTTACGGTGACATTCTCTTGAGGGCTTATCTTAAGATGTACTTTCAGCTCTTGTTCTGCTTCTGCTTCAGTAAGAAATTCCGAACTATATACATAACCATTGCCATATCGGTTAGCTAAAGGTATTTTCCACGCCCAACCACTTGATAATGCTGTTGAACAAGTACTTGTTGTGATCGGAGAATTACTTTCTTTCGGCGTTTGAATAGCAACAGCAGCGTCATTAAATAGATTGTCTTTAAAAGAAATAAACTCACTGTTAAGTGCTTGCTGAATTAAAAGCCCTCTAAATCCTGTGCAATCTATATATAAGTCAGCATTTTGGACACCATGTTCTTTTGTCATTAACCCTTTAATATCACCATTGCTCTGCATTTCTACTTTGGTAATGTCGTCAATAACATTTATGAGTCCTAAGCCTAAACATCTCTTTTTCAAAAATGAGGTAAGTAAACCTGCATCAAAATGGTAACCATAATCAATGTCTAAACTCGGATAGCGTTGACTGATAGGTGCTTTGCATTTCTGTGCGATTTGAGTGTTTACAAAATAGAAGTCTGGATGCGCATTACTACATACACCAAGCTTTTGGGCTTTAGCTCGCTTAAAAAACATTTCACCGGTTTCAATATCAAGTGGCGAAAAAAAAGGATGAAAGTAGCTTTCATATCCTGGGATTTCAGACCAGTTAGGAAATTCTATTCCTGACTTATAAGTGGCATTACAATTAGGCATCCACTCATGATCTGCAATATTTAGTTTTTTAAAAAATTGTTTAAGATAGGGAGTTGAACCTTCACCAACACCAATAGTGCCAATATTCTCTGATTCAATGAGGATAATACGTGCATTTGGCCAGCTATGCTGCAACAAACTCGCTGACATCCAACCGGCAGTTCCGCCGCCTGCTATGATTATTTTCTTCGGATACATAGTTACACCAGCCAAATTGATTCAACATAAAATAAAAAACTTGAGGTATATTACTATACCCCAAGTATTTCGAACATTAAGCTTAGAACTTAAAGTTCATTCCTACATAGAAACGACGTCCATTTTCTACTTCAGAAGTAATCGCTTTAGTACCATTTTGTGGATGGTCTGTAACATCACCATTTTGCACTAAATAGTTTCTAAAGATTTCATTCGTTAAGTTTACGGCTTCAACTTTAAGCGTAAGATTTTCCGATATGTTATACGATATTTGTGCGTCTAAACTTGCATTGTCATCACGAAATTGTGGGCCAAATTCAGTTAAAGCAACAAAGTAATCATCACGCCATGTGTAAGCTACACGAGCAGTGTAATCTTCAGTCTCGTAGAACGCACCAACGTTAAATGATGTTTTCGAAACATCAGGGAATTCAACGTCACGACTTACTAAAGCAGCACTTGCAGCAACAGTTTCATTACCGTCAGCATCTACAACTGCTGGAATTAACTGTGCTTCTTGAATAGAACCTGGTGCAGCATCAACATAGGTATAGTTGAAGAATGCGCCAAAGCCATTATCAAAGGTATGCGTAAGTTGGAATTCTAAGCCTTCATAATCAGTATTTCCGCCATTTTCAGGACGAGATAATTGATTAAAGTTAACACCATCAATTTCAGCTTGAACAGTATTTAAAAAGATAAAGTCAGAAATATCTTTCTTAAACCAAGTCAATGAGACTAAAGATGCTTCATCAAAATACCATTCTGCGCCTATGTCATACTGATTAGCTCTTACTGGTAACAAATCTGGATTACCAGCACTTCCTCTACCTGTTTCAGGTGTTAGATTAAATGCAGGAGCTAAACTAAATGGTGAAGGACGTGTTAGTACTTTAGCTGCAGACATACGTAATACAACATCAGAAGTAACATCAAATGCAAGGTTCATACTTGGTAATAACTCATCATAGCTATTATCAAAAGTTAACGCATTACCTGCAGCATCAAAACCTGAAGTATCAGAATCAGTTTTCGCATAACGTAAACCAACATTACCGCGGTAACCATCACCGCTAAAGTTAGCCATTGCGTATAAGTTTGTAATAGTTTCTTCAATCACAAAGTTAGCCAAATGTTGCACTACATCATCATTTCTACAAGCACCTTCAGGTGAAGTATCACAACCTGGTAAACCTGCGAAGTACGATCTGATTAAGCTTACATCTGGATCAAAGTAACTTTGTGCAGACAATGAATTACCTGAATGGCTAGGATTTAACATTGCGCCTGACCAGAAATCAGATGCTGGACCAAAGTTAGATGCACCACCGATATCATCACGAATACGATATTGATTGAATTCACGGTCTTTTAATTTAACGCCTAGTTTAATTGATTCAATTGCGCCAAAGTCAACATTTAACGTTAAATCAGCTTGTATGTAACTTTCATTATCTTCAGTTTGTTGTTTTTGATCAAAAACAGAAACTAAAGGCATTTCATCGCCTGGATTAGTTAACCATGGATTAGCACCGGTAAAATCAATTGCTGCACCGTGATTACTTGGATTAGGGTTAGTATAATCAATGCCTACACGCGGATCATTTGCACCGGCATAAAACTCAGTAAAGAAATCATTAATTTGACTCTCACCTTTAGTCGTACCTAACTGCACATGAACTAGCGTGTCATCATTCGCTTGATAATTGATATCAAGATCTAATACTTGTGTTTTAGCTTTTGAGCCATCACGATAAATATTATCATAGGCCAAAAACGGTGCCCATCCTGGTTGTGCATCATTACCAGTAAAGTTTAAGTCGGTCACATAACCATTTTCTACATTACCTTCACGGGCATTATCAGCGCCAACAAATAGACCACGAAAAGGAATACCGATCATATTTGAGTTAACGTTAGAAGCTTTCAATTCAGAAGATAAATAGTGCAATGCAATATCTAACTCGTCATTTGGACGATATTGTGCAGTTGCATCTATACCAGTTCTTTCACGATCTTGTTTGAATACCGCAGAGCCGACACCCCAAGGTAAAGAGCCTTTTTCATCACCTGGATTACCAACACCATCAGTTGAAGGAGCAGATAAACCACCAGCAATACGGGCAATACCCGGTCCAAACCAACCGAAATCACTTTCTTGAGCATGACGCTCTACTGTTCTGTTTTGTAAAGATGCAGCAAGAACAAAACCAAATGTTTCATCTTCGTTATTCCAGTTGTAAAGTGCTGAACCCGATGGATCCCATTTTTCTGGAACGTCTGAATATTGACCTTCAATTGAACCAGCAAAAGTACCTGATTCCATATCTAAAGGACGACGGGTATGTACAACAACTGTTCCGCCTAAACCACCTTCTTCTATATCTGCTTGAGGAGATTTATAGACATCAACTTTACCAACCATTTCAGATGCTAATAACTCAAAATTAAAGTTACGACCTGTTTGGTTTAAGATAAACCATTGTGCAGTACCAACAGCTTGCCCGTTGAGTAGTGTAAGGTTTTGTGTTGGTGAAAAACCACGAATAGTAACCCCTTCACCTTCACCAAAGTCTCTGTTAACAGTAACTCCAGGAATACGGCTCAAAGTTTCAGCAACGTTTTTATCTGGAAATTTACCGATATCTTCTGCAGATACCGAATCAATAACAGCACTAGCAAAACGTTTGGCATTAAGGTTCGCTTTTAACGAACCACGAATACCAGTAACTTGAATACGTTCTACTTCTTTATCCGTAGCTTTAGCTTCTTCAGCCGCCATTGCAAATGGTGTAGCACCACCAGCTAGCACTAGAGCGATTGAACTTGCTAACATACCTTTTTTAAATGTTTTAGTTGACATCGACTTTCCCTTACACACGTTTTTATAAATATAATTAGTTATTTTTTAATAACCTTATTTAAGACAGCGCTGTCTTTTTTCTTTATGACAGCGTTGTCATAGGTTGGATAAAACATTACACAATAAATGACCATCTGGCTACAGTTGATTACAATTTAATAAGGTTCTTTATCACAACAAACTGTAAACAAAAGAGTTTTATTTTCTTTTTATCCGCGAATAAAAGCCATTTTTTGCATATTTTTCTGAAAATAATTCAATTTTTTTGTGATTTTATTCATTAAAATAACTTTTTGATGAATAAATAAATGTTTTTATGAATGGTTAAAATATCGACAATTTAGCAGGGAATAACAATTAAGGGGACCTTTTACAATCTTTTATGATCATTGGAGATTTTTCATCAGGCTAAAAATAAAAAAGCGCTAATATTGCATTAGCGCTTTGTATAAATATCAATCTATATAAACGAACTATTTCGACCCGTTATAATAATTCATTAAGTTTAAGGTCGAACAATCGTGGTCATCTGATATTTCGCCGCTTTCGAGCTCTTTATGAATATTTTCTGCTAAGCCCTTCCCTAATTCAACGCCCCATTGGTCAAACGAACAAATTTGTAACACAATACCTTGAACGAATATTTTATGTTCATAGAGTGCTATTAAACTCCCTAACGTTGTTGGATCAATACGCTTTAAAAGTATGGTATTAGTTGGGCGATTACCTTTATGCACTTTATGTGGAGCGACTTTATCAATATAATCTTGTGTACGTCCTTTCGCTTTTAAATCAGCACGTACCTGTTCTTCATTAACGCCTGTCATTAATGCTTGTGTCTGTGCAAAAAAGTTTGACATTAATGTTTCATGGTGACCTTTGACAGGTGTCACACTGGCAACAGAGCCGATAAAGTCAGCAGGAACAACGTTATTGCTTTGATGAAGGTATTGATAGAATGCATGCTGTCCATTAATACCGAGTTCACCCCATATCGATGGCACAGTAGCATAATCAACTTCTTCGCCATTCCACGAGACAGATTTCCCGTTACTCTCCATTTCAGCTTGTTGTAAATAAGCGGCGAGCATATGCAAGGTTTGATCATAAGGGAGTATTGCTTGTGATCTTGCACCTAAGAAAGTGGTATTCCATACACTGAGTAGTGCCATAACTGCTGGCATATTTTGCTCTAACGGTGCATTTTGAAAGTGCTCGTCCATCTCATTTGCACCATCAAGCAATTCTATAAATTTATCGAAACCTAAATCAAGCGCGATGGCTAAACCTATTGCTGACCACAATGAAAACCTGCCACCAACCCAATCCCACATACCAAAAATATTTTCGGCTTTAATACCAAAACTCATGGCATTTTCTTTGTTCGCTGTTACGGCAACAAAGTGCTTGGCCACGGCATTTTCATCAAATGATGATGCGGTAAGCCATTTGATAGCCGTTTTAGCATTTGTCATGGTCTCTGTTGTTGTGAAGGTTTTACTTGAAACAATAAACAATACTTTTTCAGGGTCAAGCGGACGAAGTATTTCTACTATTTGTGCACCATCAACATTAGAAACATAATGTACATTCACGCTATGGTCACTGTAATGCTTTAACGCTTCGGTCACCATTTGTGGACCTAGGTTAGAACCACCAACACCAATATTCACGATATCTGTAATACGTTTACCAGAGTAACCTAACCACTTCCCTTCACGTACGCGATTAACGAACTCTTCCATCTTTTCTAATTGTTTTTGCACACTGACGGTGACGTTTTCACCATCAACGATTAAAGGTTCGGGATTTTTGCGACGTAAGGCTGTATGTAAAACAGCTCGATCTTCCGTTTTATTAATCTTTGCTCCAATGAACATTTTTTCGCGCCATTCGAGTACTTTACTTTCCTTTGCAAGGTCAAAAAGCGTATCCATCGTCTCACTATCAATAAGGTTTTTAGAGTAATCTAACAATAACTTAGGGAGTTCTATAGAAAACTTGTCGAAGCGATCACTGTCTTGTGCAAACAGATCATTCATGTGTTGAGATTTTTTCTGTTGGGCAAGCTGTGTCAGCTTTTTCCAACTATTTAGTGCTTGTCGACTTGACATAAGTTTTCCTATAGTGCATTAATTTAACTCTATGATGAGTTACCTTATTTGATAATGACAGCGCTGTCAATTTCATTTTATTAATATTTTACCATCTAGATTAACACAAAGGTTAAAGCTATTTATAAATAAGTAGTTGCCGAGGTGCTAAAGAAACAATACCCTATGGCATTGCTATCGAATTATCCAACAAAAATAAAAGGGAAGGCTGTACCAATAGATGAAAGCTACTATTAACGATGTTGCTAAATTGGCGGGTGTATCAATAAAAACCGTTTCTAGAGTAATGAATAATGAGACCTCAGTACGACAGTTAACACGTGATAAAGTCATGGAGGCAGTAAATGAATTAAATTACCAGCCGAACTTAGCTGCGCGTAATTTAGCGGGTACAAAAGCCTACAGTATTGCTTTTATTTACGATAATCCCAATGCATATTATGTGATTGATATGCAAAATGGTATTTTGGCTGCTTGTAAACAGCAAGGGTTTGAGCTACTTATTCACCCTTGCCAAGCAAAGTCTGAACATGTGCTTGAGGAAATCGGTGACATGATAAGAAAATCACGTGTAGCAGGTTTAGTCCTCACACCTCCTTTTTCAGAAATGCCTGAATTCGTACAAAAAATTATAGACTTAGATGTTGATGTCGTTCGTATAATGTCTGGAGATGTTGCACCCGACGAATTAGCACCGTGCGTTATGGTAAATGACCATGCGGCTTCGGTGAGCATTACTCAACATTTGATTGATTTAGGCCATAAACATATTGGCTTCATCGGTGGTGAAGCTGCACATATGTCAACGGTTGAGCGTTTGCGCGGTTATAAACAAGCCTTAACTGACAATGGTATTTCTATTGATGAACGATTAATTATTGATGGTGAGTATTCTTTCGAATCAGGTGTGCATGGTGCAAAACAATTAATGTCTGAAGATGTTCGCCCCACCGCTATATTTTCATGTAACGATGAAATTGCCGCGGGTTCATTATTTGCAGCTCGTTTAATGGGTATTTCAATTCCTGAACAACTTTCTATTGCGGGTTTCGAAAATTCGCCATTCTCTCGTCAAACATGGCCTCGTCTAACGACAGCCAATCAACCGAATCAAAAAATAGCGGAAGATGCGGCAAGTTTATTGATTGCAAAATCGCGTAAACAAACGGCGAACAACAGTGTTAATTATTACACACCACAACTAATTGTTCGTGACTCAACCGGCAAAAGCCATTAAAAATTGCTTTAGAAAAACTAAAGCTTTATCTGATCTTTCTTTTAGATTCAGATAAAGCTTTAGCCTTAAAATCAATTTATCGTCCGTATCGGTTACCAATGTACTATAAATTATTTCTGTCTGAACGAATAAACACCAACTTTACCATCAGAACCTGCAGCCAAAAACATCATTTTACTACTGGCTAAAGTATAAAAACCTTTATCATCTTTTTTTCCTTGAGGGTTTGCTAAAACCTGCCAAGATTTTCCTGAATTATGTGATATATCACTACTGGATTT